>Ga0316225_1001800_pt1 | contig 18991 bp, 9 predicted proteins | sample TBH18015metaG_FD_206010 | JGI IMG/M metagenome (GOLD analysis project Ga0316225, IMG submission 206010) | Freshwater microbial communities from Trout Bog Lake, Wisconsin, USA - TBH18015 | ecosystem: Environmental > Aquatic > Freshwater > Lake > Hypolimnion/Profundal zone | place: USA: Wisconsin... | reverse complement strand
CGTCATCGCATATATATAAAAAAGCCATCCGCTCGTAGATATGGTGAATGGTAGCTCGTTCCGGTTGCGTAAATTCACGATCAACTCCAGTACTGGACTCAAAAATTGTCAGGATGGCAAAAAATTCGTGAGAGGCAAGTCCGGTGTCAGGATGGCCGTCAATACCCTGCATTGCTTCTTCTTCCTTGATGGGGTGTGTACCAAGCATTTCATCATATGAGTATTCTTGCTGGTAAATTTTTTTAAATCCACGAAAATGATGTGGATGATTTAAATTTTCATAGACGGATTGTTTGGCTGGTTTTGTCGAAAGACAGAAATTATCAACGTATATGAAGCTATGGCTATAGCCCATACAGAGATTGGCAACGTCACCATCAAAACCACAGGCTGGGTAGTAGATTGAATTCTTTACTAGCTCAGAAAATGGTATTGGATCGCCCGGCGCGCAGGAAATTAACCACTGGGGTACAGGTTCACGTGGAAGGATTTTGAGCATTTGCGAACTTAGTTTATTAATGTAGGCGATAGATAAAGATACATCTAGTCAAGCTCATAATGTGAGCTAAGTGTGAAATAACATAGGGTGACGCCTCAATAAAAGCCTTAATATTTCATATGGACTTTTAGTTTTGGACTTAGCTCACCCTTATCGTAATAATTTTTATTATCGGAAACAATATGAAAGATGCTTTTAAGCCATCGGCATTAACAATTAGAGAACTTTTTAGCAATGCCGACTCCTTGTATAAGATTCCTAGATATCAGCGCCCTTACAAGTGGGGGAATGACCAAGTTGAGAAATTATGGGATGACATATACGAGGCTTTCAAGGGTGAAAAAGAGAATTACTTTCTAGGCTCGATTATTACTGCGGCTCCCAGTGAGGCCGAGAAGACTTCTTACCGGGATGTAGTGGATGGTCAGCAACGCTTAACAACCTTAATGATTTTATTTTGTGTCGTAAGAGATCTATACCCAGACCTTAATCAGAACTCTATGGCTGATCAAGCTGTCACTATCAATACAATTAAGTCCTCTATCAATAGAGATGGCGTGATCGGACGTCTAAAGTTATTTACCCATGAAAGACATCAATCAAAATTTGATGAAATTATATTAAATGATAAATCTACTTCCCTACTAAACAAGCCAAGTAAAAAAGATTTAAAAAATGATGTTGAGCCTGAGCATAAATTTATCAATACAGCGGTAATTTTCAGTGAAAAGCTTAAGCAATTAGGGCAGGTTGAAGCCACGAAATTAATTGATTTCCTATTTAATCAAGTAATGATTATTAGAATTGATTGTAGTAGCCCCGATTTTGCGATCAAGTTATTTCAAGTTTTAAATGATCGAGGGATGGATCTCACTCCAGCGGACTTATTAAAAAGCTTCCTAATGGAAAAACTTTTTGAAAAATATAAAGATGACCAAGAGATTCGCGGTAAACGAGAAGGTCAATTTATGGAGGACTGGAATGATATGGAGCGAAGCATTGCTTCATCAGACCTTAGTTTGAATGATTTATTTATTATTTATGAATACTACTTGTTAGCAAAAAATCCCGAAAAATCATTAAGAGAGGAGTTAGAGGCCTGTTTTAAAGATCGCGATCCCAATGAGGTTGTCCGGGATATAAAAGAGTTTGCGTCTAGCTATATCCAAGAAATAGTCGAAAGAAAAGATAAGACGATATTTTCATTTTCATATGTTCCTTGGAGTATGTATTGGAAGAGTATTTGCCTTGCCGCCATACGTGAGAACTATAAAGATTTTGATCGACTTGCTAAGGCTCTCAGACGTTTTTATTATTTGTATTGGATTGCCGGAAAAACACTTTCGCAAATAAAACAAAGCTCATTCAATTTGATTGCACGGATAAAGTCGAATGTGCCTATTGACGAAATTGAAGGCGAGCTTAATAAAAAGCTGGAGGAAGATGGCATTGTTAAGCGAGCAATTGAGGAGTTATGTTCAAAAAATGTTGCTTCAGAGGCATGGATTAAGCCGCTTTTACTCCTAATGAACTACAACCTTACAGATGAAAGCGTTGTTACTTTCGTGGAGCTCAATAAGGATGTTCACTTAGAGCATATTATGCCGGTTAAGGCTCATCAATATCCTGAGTGGGGGCACATATCAAAAGAGGAGCACGAACGCTGGTTAAACAGCGCTGGTAATTTAACTTTGCTTGGCGGCGCAAAAAATATTGAAGCAAGCAATAACCCCTTTGGTGAAAAAATGAAAGTTTATGAAGGTAGAGGACTTTATGACACCAAGAATAGCAAAATTACCGCTTTCAAAATTACGCAAACAATATTGAGCGATTACAGATTAAAGAAATATGATGAACTGTGGTCAACAGATGCAATGAAGGATCGCTGGGAGTGGTTTTGCGATCAGGCCGGGGAAATTCTAGAGATCGATGCAGGGGCTTTAAAGCAAAACCCTCCTTCTTGAGAATCTATTTCCAGTTAATGGCCCAAATGAGTTTCTGGGCCCCTCACCCTCATCAGGAAAAAAGCTTTCTAAAGTAAAGTCTTCTCCAGCTAACCGGCTTTACTGCTAGGTTTGCCTCCGCTATTAGGTAATCAGGTTTTTGCGCTTGGAGGGCAAATTGTTTGGCTGCCTTTGACGAGGAGATTCCTGTGATTACTGCCGCATTGATGGTCGCCTTAACAATGAAAGCTTCAAATTTAGGGTTATAGAGGCTAATTTGCAAAGGCATTACAAAACTTAGAATGATCGCGCTAAAGATCATCTTGTTATCGCTTGGCTGGCGTATAGCCGATTCGATTGCCAGAATTATCAAAATAATTAGTGACCCCACTCGGCGCTCTTACCTCATACCCAATTCTATTGCCGGTATTGTCATAAACGCCATTCTTGGAGTTAACGTTATAAGCACTGTTATCCATGTTGTATGGACTATTGCGCATATTGCTCGATGAGTTTTCCATGTTGTATGGACTGTTTTGCATGTTGTAAGGCGAATTGTCTAAATTCGGCACTTGGGCGCTGGAATTGCGAGCAAACAATCCAAGCTGGGCTATTAATAGCAGGGGTATGAGGTATTTCATGGCGATCTCCTTAAACACACTTATTTGTATTTATTGAGCTTAAGGAGTCGTAGGCTCATATAGTGAGCCTATAGATATTTAGCGTTAGCTTGGGTATAGCAGGGTCGTGATACCGATAACTTACTTGCTAACCAATAGCTTGGGAATGGCTAGTTTGGTTATATATAAGATCAAATGCTATTTGTCAGGGGCAATCCCACTCCTTTCATTTCAAGCAGACAAAGGTAACGTTAAATTCCTTGCACTGCCGATGTTGCTGAAGTCGATTAGCAAAATTAAATGCGTCATTCAATTCAAACCGCTGAAATATATCCAATCCTCTACTCAAAACGATCTTCCAGCCATGGTCTGTCGTGATATCACGATCATGTTTTGTTCCAGTGGTGTCATATGCCCAGGTGAATTGAATTCCAACACCTTGGCAAGCGTCAGCAATCTTTTGCAAGTTTTCAGTTTGGCGCTCGCCATTGAACTCATCTTCAACAGTAACCACATGTACGGCCACCTCTTCATCGGGGTCTTTAAATTTACTGACTGTCTCCATCAGGTCCATTAAGTTGCGCAACTGATGAAACATACGCATATAAGGATCTGTAATGACGATCCGCTTAACACCAGCTAAATATGGACCGAACAAAGCATCAAAGCTGACACCGCGCTGGTTTTCCTGAAAGGTTAAATGCTGCTCCTTTAAAACTGCATTAAGACTAACGGCGGGCCTAATATCAACCTTCAGGGATTCGATCCCAGAAGGTTTTACAGCTGATAGCTCATTTAAATTTCCAGCTAGGCCGTCGGCAGTTGGTTGATCTTGACCTTCAATCGGAAGTTGACGATGGTACTGATTTGGATACTCATCTTCCTCTAGGGTGTGGACCAGTTTCTCTTGGCCATCGCCGCTCTTGTACGCAAAGCGAACTTCTGGATAAGTGGAGTCAATACGAAGCAATTGATCCTTCACGCGCTTACGACCTTCAATAGCAGCGCGAAGTAATTCCTCAAGCTCAGATTCCGTCGCTTCACCCTGAGGATACAAAATTTTCATAAGGCCAGAGAAGGTTTTATTGATGCCATCTCGATCTCGGGTAGAAATGTCTTCAGATAAAGTGAAATACTTTTGGTAGCGATCAGAAAAATCATGGCTCCGCAAAAATTTTAGAATTTCAGCTAAGTAGTCGACGACAAAACCATAACCACTAGAGAACATCTCACCACGAATGACATCGATTTCCCAGCCTGGGATGTAACTATGGACCCGATCAAGAAATGCTGAGTCGTGAAACTTATCTGGTAAGGGATCAAATAAGTCAGAGTGCTTGAGCATGTATGGCACGGTATGGTCTGTATTGCCCACGAATACCATGCTAGCTTCAGCCCCCAGTGTTTCAACACCACGAGAAAATGACTTATTAGCCATATAGTTCTTCATGATGTCGACCAAGGCCTTGTCGACCTTCTTTTGTTTGCCCGCAAATTCATCGAAGGCAACTACATCCCAGTAACCTACTAATCCAAGCTTGCCCGAGGAATTGCTTACGAATAATTTTGGCACCGTCACTTCACCACCAGAAATCAATATCCCATGTGGTGAAAATTCTGAGTAGACATGTGATTTACCCGTTCCCTTTGGACCCAACTCAATCAAGTTGTAATTGCGTTCGCAAAAAGGAATTAATCGAATGAGCTGCAAGAGCTTATTACGCTTACCAAACATTTGTGGGTTAAAGCCAATGCTCTGAATAAGAAGATCAATCCACTCCTCTGTACTGAACTGTCTGCGTGCCTCAACGTACCCATCGAACTCAAAGCGTGAAATCTGAATTGGCTTAAGTGAAGCCAGGATCCAAGGCGGTGCCGCTTTTTCTTCGGTGTGTTCATATTCCAGATCAGCAATGCACCATACTCCGCCTACCAGCAGTTTTTGGTGTGCGTTGACGGTCGCCGAATCAATTAAAACCTTTTTGATGCCTAGGTTAGCAAACTCAGCTTCATAAACGTCCTCTTTGTCATTTAATGACACGCTGATGCGATCGATGACCTTGTGACGTCCTTTTTCCTTAATGGTTGATCGTACTAATCCAGCCTCATTGCGATGCACATAGTGATTTCGCAAGATCTCTTTGACTGTATCAATACCCGCCTGAATAGTGGACTCGTCATTGGTGGCGCAATACTGGCCCAGCAAATACTCGAGCACGTAAGACGGCACAATGGCATTTCCCTTTACAGCTTTCACAAGGTCTTTGCGAACCACTAACCCTGCGAAGTGCTGGTTTATCTTGTCGTCAAGCTGACTCATAGACTATTCCTTGTGAATTTCTTATTCAAATTCGGTGATATTTATTTTAAAAATCATTCCCAAACGCTAAATCAATACTGACTTGGTGGCGAAGCACCTCAACCTTAGTGACTGCATCACGCATCACCAAGTCATAGCGTTTATGCACATCATAGGTGCCGCTAAGAATTGTCAGAAAGACTGAGCGCTTACGTTCATCAAGTAATTGAGAAGCGCTATCAAATGTGAGGGCCTGTTCATCACTAATAAGCGACTCGCCATCCCTTAGGGAGACAACTACCGTTCTGGCAAGCACGCGCTCCGTGACTGAGTCAGTTTGGATGAACTCAAAGCGCTGAGTATTAGTTACTACTTTGTTTGTTGATCCTAGCAAGCTGATGCTCACTGATCTTGTTTTTGCCCCTTCTGCCTCACTAACGCGCACAGTTACGAGTGGTACCACTACCTCTTGGGGCATTGCACTACCATGGACAAAGCGAGCGCCACCGGCAAAATGGAAACGGCTTGCGCCCTTGGGCACCCAAAAATCCAAGCTTCCCTCGGGAGTTGTACCCGCTGTAATGGCAGTATTTCCACTCCAGGCTTGTGTCGTGCTGCCAAGATCTTTTCCAATGAGGTATCGCTTTTTAGCGATCAATGTGCCAGTGGGCTTTTCATCTAAAGCAGATTTATCGGCAACATCCAGGGCAGACTCTTGGTACATAAATCCATGGTCGGCAGTTAGAAGGACGGTAGAGCCATTAAGTGTATTAATGATGAAGCTCAATACGCTTGATAATTCCTGTACCGTTTGCTCTGCTGCTTCAAATGTTTTCGTCTCTGAAGCCTGCTTATCGCCAATCATGTCTATACGATCGTGATAGACATAAACCAGTCGATAGTCACTTACGAGTTCGCGGCCCTTTTCCTTACCTAAAGACAGCAGATCCTCCGCCTTGATGGCCAAGCCACCGACAGACTTAAGGTGCTCATTGCGTTGATCAAGCGTAGCCACTGTTTGATCGTCAACCTGAACTTCAACTGCATTACCCACCTTGTAAGATAACGTCTTATGCGGTAGCAAGGCGGCCATACCTAAAGCGGTGTAACTAGGCAATACGCCTAACATTGCGGCTATGGAAGCTTTAAATCGGTTCTTACTATTTGTCTGTTGAACAAGTTGACTGGCAACTTCATAGCGCAGGGCATCTGATATGACAACAAAGATACGCTTCACATTACCCTCAAACAATGGCTCAACTGCTTGCTTGAAAAAGTTCTGCTGAGAAGTGACGTTGGGTAAAGTCCAATTCGTTAGAAGCCCATTTGGCCCTTCCACCACTTTTCCCCAGGCACTACTAATCTGTGGAATAAACCAGCCCGAATAAACATTCTCAATCGTCTCCCGCAAACCATGAAGCACAGCCCAGCCAGTAGGCTCAACCGCATCTGCAGCAGTGTGAAAGAACCGGTATAGCTGATCAAATTGAAACAATTCATCGCGGTATTGTGCAAATGCTGTTGCTCCATCAACAAAACTAAAGCCAGATGCATGGAGCGCTTTTAGGGAGAAAAAATCCACTGCAGCGGTTAACGCGTCATAGCAAGCTGCTAGCGCTTTAGTGCGCTCATTTGCACTTGCAAAGAGCGGGTTCGCCCAATGGCCATCACGACGACGGGCAATATAAGACCGAACCACATCCATATTTGCGCCACTGCTATCAATAATGCGTTTTTTGAGGTCCTGAATAATGCGTAACTCAACCTCTTCAAAGGTCATGCATTCGAGTAACTGCTCTGCCGACTGACTTGTTAGCAAACTCGTTAGATCTAGCTCTTGAGCAATAGCTTGTGCCAAAGCGTTATAACTACCAAACTGGGCAATATCCGAGCGCCATCTAGAAACAAAAACAGACGCATTTGCCGCAAGCGAGCGGTCAGGCAACATAAAGTGCGCAAGTTGTTTTGGCCCTTCGCCTTCAAGCCCCCTGAAATAATCAGTCACTAGAATTCGAACCAATAGATCGCGCAAATTTGGATTGGAATCGATGTATCCAAGTTGCTCCTGAACCAGCCTCCAAAAGGTAGGCTCCAAATCATTGCTACAAATATCTTGCCATGGTTTAGGTTGAGTAGATAAGTCTGCAACCCCATCAACAACATAGGCTCCATATATTCTTTGCAATATGGAAAACAACTCTGGCAAATCAGCGCGCGTCAGAACTGCAATCATTTTTCGGTCTATATCGTCTGCAGAATCTTCCGATGAAATGAGACGTTTGAGGCGATCAACCCGATCTTTAGCCTTGAAGAACTTTGCGCGCTCTTTAAGGTGGGAGCGCAAAGATAATGTAGTGAGCCCCAAATCTTCCAGCAGAATCGATGCAGAATCAGCCCTAAATACTTTTGAGCGTAGCCGAACATCTAGCAGCCAATCCTTGGATGGCTCTGGTTCTGGTTGATTGCTATATAAAAGCAGGCGCTGATTAGGTGAACCTTCAATCTGCATTTTGATTCGCAAGTTTGGCTGGTCGTCGACCCGAATTAGTTTGACGCCATCCAAGGACAAACTATCTATGGCATTTGAGAACTCTCCTTCAATATCATGCCAAAACACAATGGAGTGATTAGCAAATAACCCATTGAGGCTTTCAGAAATTCTTGCATTACTCATTGAAGACTTTCGCAGCTAAAGTCAATAACCATCGAAGAGGGAGACTATTCATCACTAGCGCCTCCGGTAACAGCCTTAACCTCAGCTAATAAATCACCAAACTTACCGTAATTGACCTTAACTCCATCATCTAAATCTAGAGTAATGCGCATATCAGCGTAGTGACGTAGTTGCTCGTCATAAGCTAATAGTTCAACATGTTTCTTCTTGAGCTTCTCGACTTCCTTCGCCAACTTATTTCGAGCAGCAGTGCTGCTAGAGATATTTACATCTTTTTCGAGCATCTCAATACGACTTTGGATTTTGCTGGTAAGTGGCACAACGTATTCAGCGCGCATCCGAGCAAGTGTTCCTTCGTTGTAGCGATGCAGGTAGATCAGAGCCTGAAATGCGCCTTGTTTACCACTGCTAAATAACCAATAAATCGGACGCTTCTTGTAGGTTTGTAAGTGGTCTTTGAAGAACTTATCGGCAACGTATCGACGAATAGCTTCATCTGATGTTTCGCCCAGCTTAGCACCAAGACTCTCGGCCAGCCAGGCTATATTTTCTTCGAGGGTTTCACGCCCCCAAACGGTGGCCACGAATTCCCGAATACGATTTGAAGCGTCTTCGTCGAACCACAGCTCGTCGGTGACAGGAATGATGCCATCTTCATCGGCGGAGAAAATGGGGTATCGACCAAGATTGAAATCGACATTGCCTGCATGGGCATAGATTAGGCCAGGCTCATTAAGGCTATAACGCCCCATCATGCAGCCAATGGCGTAGGAAATTAGCCGCTGACAGTCTTTTTCGCGGTCGGCCCTAGTAAGGGTGATTTGGTCTTCTGAAACTTCTGGGGTGAGTTCGTTTTCGAGACCATAGGCGTTGATGAATAGGCGGTTGTTCTCCTCTTCAATTTGCTTAAGGCGAAAGAATCTCTCATCACCATTCTTCTTCCATTGAATCCAAGATCGACTCAGGCCAGCTTGGATAAGGGGTGGGGAAATCCACGGTAAACATGTGAAATCCCAAGATAATTCGTCCGCATCCCAGTCGACTTTCGCAATTTGTATTGCCTCATCCGCCAACTGAGAGAAGTTCCCTGGCTCTGCAGCATGATGCTTGAGAATTGGGATCCTTTTAAGATCACCAACTTGCGTATTCAATGTTGGATTAAATATGCTGACAAAATACCCCATAAGCTTAGAATTCAGCAAACTCAAACATAGTCCAATATGCTGATTTTTCGGAAAAGCACTAGATCCGCCAACGTCAAAAACAAATCCTGTTGGCATATATCGGCAACTGAATTGGATTGATATCAAGCCCCATGTAATACCCTCCATGAAGTAATATTTTTCAGATGGGCAGTGGTTTCCAAGAGTCTTCAACTGAAGATACGATTTTTGATCAAAACGAAGCAGCGAAAAATTATTTCCGTACCATCTTCTTACACCACCGCCCTTGTTATAGGGAACCCAAGCGACATCTGTTTTTGAATCCCATACTTGCTCTTTTGAGGCACAAGACATTGCCGTCTTTTTGATATCAACCTCTTGCCAACATCTGACAAAATGTGAGTTGTCGCCGGTTGCCATACCCTGACGCGGCTCAGCAATTACCTCGAAAGAATCACTAAGCTCAAATGCTTTGACAACCTTAGGATTTGCCCAGTAAGCAATTGGACACCCCGGTATTCTTCGAAAGTACGATTGATCAATATCGTATGAAAGTCTATCCCCGCGACTTAAGAAAATTTGGTTTTTGTCTGCTGACGGTGCAGCAGCGTTCAAATTGATGTAGCGCCCCTTAAAACCAATCAATGGGTTTGCGAAGAAGCAAAAAGCTGAAGCCAAAGCAACTTTTGAATTAATTTCAGGAAAGCTATTAAATCCAATTTGGATAAGGCTTGAGATGGTTGCACAACTTAAAAGATTGTCGCGCATCGACTCAAATGATGACAGAAACATCCAGTTCTGCATCGTGACCATGCTATTCATGCCTGTTGGTTTGCACAACCCAGCACCTCGCTCCATGAACATGGAGAATAAATCTGCTTTACTCCTTGGGAAGGTGCTTATAGAAAAATCTTTTAATACCTTAGTCATCCCCTTACTACCCATATACGGCGGATTTGCTACGATTGCATCAAACTGCATGCTAAGTACCTGTGCCTGAGTAACAAGGGGCATTAAATCTTGTGCCGCTGACTTAGCGTAAAGATCCCCTTTTTGAAGCGCCAAGCTAAATATCCCTTGAAGCCATAAAAGTTTCGAGCTCAATCCCTCTGGTACCGTAATTAAAGAGCCAAAGGTTTTGGCATCGGCGAACGTCGTTATTAGCGTGGTAATAGTCGATTTCAACTGTTTATTTTTTGTACTTACTGGAGTCGATTCGCCGAGGCTACTTTGCAGGTGACTTTCAGGGAACAAATCCTGAGCTACAAACTCGTCACCGATTATTCCAACGTCAGATTTCAGGTCACCCCCATCTACGATTGCTTGAAGTGTCCGCGCAAGCATGCTCGCATCAAGGCCATTACTCTCCTGCAGACTCAATACATTGAGTTTAATGGGATCATTGAATAAACGTCGATCATCTGCACGCGCCTTCATCATTAAGGCAAATCCCGCCATCTGCGCTGCGCGGTCATCAATATCTAGGCCGTAGAGATTTTTTTCTAATATCAGGCGTGGGATAACTCGAGGTTGATAGCCTCGTTCTAGGTAAATTGCTTTTAGAGTGTCATATGCAATAACCAGTATGTGGCCACTTCCACATGCGGGGTCAAGAACAGTAATAGATTCAGGATTGAGGGTATCGCCATCCTCACGTACGCGGGTTTGGATGAGGGCATCAAGTTGGCCCCGTACCTCAGGCGTTTGCTCGGCGGGGGTTATGTAATAAGGCCAATCTTTAGCTAGAGCGCTTTGAGGATTAGCCATTAACCATAAGCGTCCCACACTGTTTTGTACTAGGTATTGAACGATCCAATTCGGCGTAAAGAGTTGCGTCGCTGCAGGGATATCTTCGCTTTTAACAACCTTACCAATGACCTGATCTTTTTTATCGGAGATGTAAAACTGATAGAGCCAGCCAATGATCTCCACCTCAGCCCAGTCTTCTTCAGGAATTTCTTCAACCAGCTTAGCTATGACAGAGTCACTACGCAGAAGATTATCGGGCAACAGAAGCTCTGAGTCATCATCGATGCGCTCAAACAGAAATGGTATAGCACTAGATAGGGCATTGCATTGCGCCACCAAAAGCATGCGATATAGCTCACCGTCACGGTTGCCAGTCAGCTTCATCTCAGTGATAAGTTCGGCTTTCAGCCCAGGTAATCCTGTATCGCCAGCATGGGCTAAATCAGAGGCATACGTAAGAATATCGGGCAGACCGCCCTCAGCACTACTAAGGGCCCTGTGGCCATGACCCAAATAATCGTGCAGCTCCATATACCGCAAGGCAGCAAAACGATTGAACCAGGTATAGGCTATCGCCTCACAAGTTTGAGCAAAGCCCTCGCGACGCATACGAGCAATAAGTTGTTCTCGCTGGGCGGCAACCTTGACGGGCCAAGCCTGTCCAGCAATTAAAGCGACGTCACCTTGAGTTTGCACCGGAGCGACTTCAAGTTGCCCTGCTTTTTCGGATAAGCCCAGAAGGTTAGCGCGAGCAGTGACTGCTGCAATAAAATCCACGCGGGCTTGGGGCGCATAGGACTTGAGCTTAGCTTTATTCATGATTATCTTTTCTTATGCATGCTTCTGTCATCATTGAATTCGGGCAATCCTACCCGATCTAATCGTCTCCAATAATGCTGCTTTGAGCTTTTCAACATAAACATCTACATCTGCCTCAGTTTCTAAATATGTTTTAGAAGAGAGCTCTGCCGCACGAATAACATATGTAGTTTTAACTGGCGGTGACACACTTGCGCCAGGGCCTGATTGCTCAGATCCTCCGCCGGGTGTTTTAGGTAGGGCCACCGCAATCTCAATCAAAGTAAATGCCTCGTCCATAGCTTCACCAGCCTGGGTTTGTAAATACAAAATTTGCGCGATGCTAACTTGGTTGGAGATCTGTTTTTTTAGATCCTGAAGATTAAGAAGTGCTTTATTACTGAGGTCTGGGGATGCGCTAACTGCGACAAGCTTGGATTGCACTTCAATAATTTTTTCATCTACAGCTTGCAATGCTTTTTCACGCTGAACTTTTGCTAATTGCTCATTTACAATCGCAACTGTGGCCAGCAAAGGCTCGATCTTGCTGATCAACCCATAAGGTTTAGGATTATCACGAATTTGAATAAGCTCAATTAATGCACTAGCTGCTTGCGGCTCCTTGTTGAGTGCATCGCGGTTATCGGCAAATTGATCAAGCCCCAATAATAATTTTCGCCAAGCTGAAATCTGAGTTTTATAAAAGTTTACTAAATCGTGAATATCCTCAGACACATCAAGCCAGTCATCTTTAGCGGCTAGTAAACCTTCGATAAATGCAAAGCTATCGCGAATTACCAATTGCTGTGCAATACGACTTATTGCATTCTCAATTTCTACCTTACCGGGATAATGTGGCGTACTAGCAGTGAGCACAAAGCCATTGAGGTCACTTTGCCAGTCGCCCAAGTGAGAGCGGAAGTCAGCAACTAAGTTATCCTCTTCTTCACGTCCGAGTTTGTGGAATAAATCCTTGTAGAGATCGCGAGCACGCTTGAGGCTAGTGGCGTCAGCCGTCTTGCGCTTGAGGATCGAGACTTGCTTAAAACGAGCTGCTTTGGTTAAAGGTTCAATGGCAGATGCTGGGTCAAGATCTGCACCTTCGAGCATCAGCTTGATTTCACCAGCCATAAAGAGACGCGCAATAAGAAGAACAGTCTCCCATTCAGGCTTCCATCCCCAAGGGATTCCTGCAAAGCGATCAACTACATCCGATAAGAGAACTCGGTTCTGACTGGCTGCAAGATTTAGGTACTCACGTATCTCCTTTATAGCTAAAGCATTACCCTCTTCACCTCCAAGCCCAAGTCCTGGAGCAGTAACACTATCAGCAGTCAGAACCGCTCTAATTTCTGCTTGCGGATCATCCTGGCGAACCTTTAGGTAGGGCAACTTGCTGTACGTGTTGGTAATAAGGTAATTTAGAAGATCATCAAGCACTTTGTCAGGGCTGACAGCCTTAATAGCTACAGATTGACCCATTGCAAAAAACTCGCCTTCTGCAACTAAGTTTGATAACTGATGAACCAGACGCTGGCGGCGTTCGCGATTCTCTTCCTTACGGTCGGCTAAGATTCTCTTAAGGGATGCCGAGGCCTGGTCAGCCTTAGGGCTAATAATGTATTTTTCGATTTGCTGATAAAGAGCTAACTCTATGTCTAAACGATCCCCTTCACCCAGGCGCACAATAGCGCGGCCATTGCCTTCGCTGCTTCGTAAAATACACTTGGCACTTTGCAGTCTTTCATATTCATCACCCAAGGGGGTGAGAACCTCAAAGCTGAGTACCTGGTTAGCTTGCCGCCATGGCGCTCCATCAAGCAAACGATTAAATTCGTAATCGGCCCTGGTATCGCGATGGCGCACTTTTGTTTGACCATTAAATATTTCATCAAAAACCAGCTCAGCCAGAAGGCGTGATTTTTCAGCAGCAGAAACTTCGACATGACCAATTTCACGGGCAACATCACGCTCTTCATTGGTCAAGAAGAACCATAGATCGCCGTTACGGCTCACTAGGCGTTGTTGCTCCAATCGATCAAGAGCCTCCTGAATCTTGCGCTTCAGCGCTAACTTGTCTGCATCAATCTCATCAATGCAAAGGGCTGCTAAGTTATCAACGTTTGGCTTGATGATGTCTGGGATGTATCGAATGAGAAACATGGCCTTGAGCAATTGAACATCGAATTTCTGCAGGGCAGGGTTAAGCGGCGCCTCATCGATTGAGCGTTTGGCCATACCATCAATAAAACTCTCAATAGAGGGGTAAAAATCATAAAGTGGGATTAATACATCAGAGCTCTTATTTAAATTTTGAACTGCGGCGGACTGGAATGCATCCAGTAAAGAACGTTCACCACGAGAAAGATGCTTACCGGTTGCGCCCACTTTACGAATTGATTCAAAAATCTTTTGAAGTAAAGTAAATTGGTAAGGAGCAAATGGGTAAAAGGCTGCAAATTCATCTGCATCTTTGTAACCCTTGAGGGATACAGAATTACCGACAAAAGAAAGCTGGTTATTGATTACATCTCCTTTGGCTGCAAATTCCTTACGTAACTCTGCTTTAGCGGCATCAGTTTTTCTGAGTAAACGCTCGCCAATAACCTCATCGGTATTACTGCTGGCAAGTGACAGACGGGTATGGAAGCGACCTTGAATCTTTGAAAAGTCTTGAGACCGAGCTTTATTAGCCTCACCAATTGCAGCATCAATATCTTCTTGACTCGTCACAATGACCCATGCGCGACCCTTACACTGAGTTCCCAGCTGCTCTGTAATCGTTTGCAAGCTGAGCATGAGCTGGGAGTTTGATCCAATAAACTGACCCACCTCATCCACTAGAAAAATTACTCTATGAGCTGCTGGCTTAGTCGCTAAATAGTCATTAACTATTTTAGCGAAACCTTCAATATTAATTCGGTGGCTGTCTCGAGCGGAATCGAACCAAGTGCCCGCAGATTCAGGCGTCATCTTGAGAGACTTAGCCAAGGCAGTCACGATATCATCGCGCAAAAAATCAACAGCATCCCTCTCTTTATTCCAGCTGCTGCCATTTGACTCCGCAAATGCCGTCTTAAATGCGTCATAAGCGCCCTTCGATACCAAATACCTCTCCATTTCTGCTACGTGAGGTGCATCACTAGAAAAGCCGAGCTTTTCATTAAAGACGCGTAAGAAAACTTGCAAAATGGCATCACGATCTAACTTACTATCAGCCTTTGCATCGATATTAAAGAGAATGACATCTGCAGTATCTTTTGTGGCGCGCTGAATGTCGCCCATCAGCATAATGTCTTTGATCTTTTGTTTATCAAAGAACAAATTTGCTTTGCGCTTTTCGCCAGTTAATGGATTGTGGGCCTCAAGATTTTCTAGAAGGTATGAAAGAATTTTGATGAAATGGGACTTACCAGAACCAAAGAAACCAGATACCCAAACGCCCATCCGCTCAGTAATGGCGGCATCATTTGGCTTATCTATTGCAGCTAGATAGGAGTCAAAGAATTTGCCTAAGTAGTCACTGATCTGCTTAGTAACGACATACTCTTCCAATTCCTGCCAGACGCTGGCCTCATCCATTTGATCCGCTTTAATAACGCCATTGATTGGTCGGTCAATTGGTTTTAGGAAGAGCTCATTGATTTTCATATTTATCTTTCGAATCTATTTTTTAAAGATCGTTATTTTTTACTCGACTTCAGGTATTAAGCGAAACGCGCGGTAGTAATGATCTTCTGCCAAAGTATTAAAGAGGCGAAGAGAATGTCCATCGTACTTACCAGGGAAAAACATCAGTAGCGGCGTTTTACCCATAATTGGATGAAGCGCGGAGAGAAGTGTGTGGGTTCGCAGCATGGGATAAACAGAGCCGACACCAGTCAGAATTAATAGATCAAGATTGGGTATATCAAATTGATCGGCAATTTTTTGCGCGAGCTTATCCTCTTTTAGGACTGAGCGCAGGGCAGCCAACGCACTCTCATCACCCTTATCTAGCTGCATTTCCATGGCTTTTTCCAGGAGATTTCTTTCCTCCAACAGCTCTGAGACTAGCGTTAATAAATTAACCGTTGCAGCGCGAATAGTGGGCACATTTTTTGATAGCGCAGGTAAAACTGTCCCATTGAGAAAGTCGCGCACATCCATTTCACGCTCAGGCGGGTAATCAAAAATCCAAAATCCAATTTCGTTACCCAAGCCCTTACTATCTAGAAACTCACGCGAAGTAATTCTGGGGATAATCTGATTTAAGCGTTCATCAAGAGTAAATGTCATTTCGCACGATCCAAGCATTCAAGAACAAAGTTTTCGTTTCGGTCGTGCAAGTAACGCCTCACAACCGGATGCAGTGAGCGAGGTGAAAGCCTCATGGTTTTACGATTCACTAGGTATTTAGCCTCAACCAAAATGCGAACGATCCCATTGAGTACTTTTGACTTTGTAGATTCATTCCAATCAGAAACCGTGAGGTCTTGATGTGCACACTCAGTCAAAAAATCTTCCCAATTTGCCGCTGTAATCACCGACTCCATTCGCCTTTGACTTGTCGCATACACATTGCACATGAAATCACCCAAAATTTTGCTGTCTTTTACAGCTCCAGCAAAAAGCAATTGATTAGTAACTTCACTATCCCGCTCCGTAATTAATTGCCATGCTTTTGCATCTAGGGTTTCCAGCCTTTTGCGTATTAGCTTTGCTTGACGACTAGCTGTAGTAACGGTGTCTTTCTGAAGGATATTCTCCACCTTAATTGCATTAATCCATGCGGCCTTGTCTGGATGCGTCAAGAGTAGCGCTGCGATTCTTTTGCTTTCAAGAGGCATTAATGACCCTCTAGATATTTCAGTGTCGTACAAACCTATACCCATACTATTTTAATTTTTAAGCCCTGAATTATCTAACTTATTGATTTTAAACAATTTATTAATTAACAGACCGATTTAATAATTTGCCTAAAACCTTACCTATGCATCAGAGAATCATACCGTTTTAGGATATTGAAAAAAGATTATCTAGCTCGCTCTATGAGCCTTCTGCTTAATATAATTATTGCGGCTGTGGTGGCCCTCGATTAAGAGATCTGTCTGGGAAATCTTCTGAAAGACATCTAATCTAAATCTGGGCGATGCCCCACCACTCACTTTTCATACCTAAAATTAGCACTCTTTCCATTTTTGGACTCAGGCGCCATCCCAAATGAACACCCGGGGCGATGAGCAGTTGCATAAACATTGGCTGCTGCTGAGGCTGCATCTGCTTGCTGAACGATTAAGTGCTCCAGCATCTGCGGTTTTCTCGTGTCTGGCGTTGTTATATTTGGATGGGGCTCTAATAAGTGTCGCAAATGATCAAAGGTCTTTTCTGGATAGAGCGGCACATGTCTGGCTTGGGCCTTCATCACCAGATGCAATCCATTGAGCTTATGGCCATGTAAATAAGCGGAGGGCGTTAACTTAAACTCTCGGTCTCCAGTCTTGCAGGGCTGATATTCATCTGCTTTGCCAATGTCATGCAGCCATCCATAGATCAGGGCAAGCTGTAAATTCGCGGTTTTGTACTGCTGAATGCTGTTGGTAATGAAATCGGCCACCTCTAAAGTGTGCTCCAGATTGCCATTGAGATAGTTGTGATGGTGACCTACTGAACTTGGCCCAGTACAAAAGCGCTTAAAAAAGTCCCCTTCAAAGCAAATGGCGTTGAGTAAATGCTGGTTTTTATCGTCCAGTTGCTCCCAGGCCTGTATTGCTCTAGTCAGAATATCTTTATTGATAAACCAATCAGGAGGGGCAGTTTCAAAAAGGTTGTAGCTCATATCGGGGCGATCAAGGCGGCACAGCCGAATGATTTGCAGGTGGCCATCAATCGAGATGGGTTTAATTCCCTTATAAGCAATGGTGACCAAACCATTGCAGGTGAGCTGGTCATATCTTTGTTTGGCAAACCACTCGACCGCAATATGCACCCCTTGGGCATAAAGCACTGCTTGATGACGATATTCATTGGTGGCGCTGTTGGGCGCGATGGTGATTTTGACTATACGCATGACCCTTGGCAAAAGTGAGGCATCCGTAAATGTGATCTGATTTTGGAGATCCTGAACATCAAAGGTTTGTAGGGGGGTTGGTATCGTCGATGGCAAAACGTCATCCGGCCGATGGGGGTTTTTGGGTTGCTCGGGCAGGCTTGGCAGTTTCATAAAAGGTCTCCCGCTGGGTGATCTGAGGGTAGGGTTGGGTCAGCTTTAGGGGGCATAGAAAGACCAGAATGTTTGGCAATTTCTAACCAAGGATTAGCGATCAGCGCAGCGTCGGCACTTGGATTGATTCGAGTATTGGGCAGCGCAACTGGGGGCTTTGGGGTTTCGGGCTCAGGTAATTCTGGCGCTTGTTCAGCTTTCTCAGTCACCCGACTCTGAGGTTTCGGTAAATGATTTACTCCAATGCTGTTCGGGTTTATACCTGAGTAGGCACTTACTTCGTTGAGTGATTGGGGGTCAATAATGGGGTGTGGCTGGTCTTGCATCTGCGCCGCCATGAGTCTTTCAAAGGCGCTTCCGTCCTGACGGGTCAAGTTCGGAATGAATCGGGAATACACCCGAAAGAGCATCTCCGTAGTTGTGTGTCCCATCTGCCGCGCGATCCATTCGGGTGCCTCACCGGAGGCCAACATGAGGGTGGCATAGGTATGGCGAGTTTGGTACGGCACACGCTTTTTCAGGCCCAATAATCGGAGCAACGGATACCAAACCCGCTTAGAGATATTGCGATGAGAAATGGGTGTTCCCGCACTGGTTGCAAAAACATAGACACCCTGCCCGGTCACTTTATGTTGCGCCAAGAGTGCATCAAAGACCATCTGAGACATTTGGATGTCACGCTCAGATTCTCCCGTTTTGGGAGTTTCCTCGTAATCATTCACAATCGTCTCTTTTATGGAAATCGTGCGGCGCTCAAAATCGACGTACTGCCATTTGAGGCCATCGATCTCACCAGTACGGGTTCCCGTAAAGAAGCGAACAATGTAGTAATTGCGAAAGTCGGCTCGAACCGTGCGAAGAATGTCTTGGACCTCTTGCATCGTGAATGGCTGCACATCTGTCTTGCCTACCCTTAGGGGTTTGATATTGATAAAGGCCGGGGCAAATTCATAGCGGTCGGCAGCCTCTGTCAATATCATCCGCAATGGGGTCATGATGTGGTTAATGCGGGAAGCGGAAAGACTATCTTTATTCTTAATTCCG
>Ga0316225_1001796_pt1 | contig 19028 bp, 9 predicted proteins | sample TBH18015metaG_FD_206010 | JGI IMG/M metagenome (GOLD analysis project Ga0316225, IMG submission 206010) | Freshwater microbial communities from Trout Bog Lake, Wisconsin, USA - TBH18015 | ecosystem: Environmental > Aquatic > Freshwater > Lake > Hypolimnion/Profundal zone | place: USA: Wisconsin... | reverse complement strand
TGTGTGCCGCCCTCGATTGTCACCCAGCCGGCCAACCAGACTGTCCCCGTGGGCGCTGCCGCCCAATTCAGTGTGAGCGCGACCAGCCCGTTCCCGATGAGCTACCAATGGTATTTCAACCAGACCAACCCGATCTCCTCGTTGTCCGACCTTTCCACGCTGACGCTGCCGGCGGTCGTCCCCGCCTCGAACGGCCTCTACTCGGTCGTGGTCAGCGACGCCTTCGGCAGCGTCACCAGCACCCTGGCCAGGCTCACGGTGGCCTCACCGGCGGCGACGCGGAACCCCGACAGCAGCGTGACGCTGAGCTTTCTGGGATCGCCCAACAGCTCGGTCCGGCTCTGGGCGGCGACGAACCTGGTGCCGCCCGTCGTCTGGGCGCCGATATTCACGAACAGCGACATCGGGCCGGCCGGCACGTGGCAGTACACGGACACCAATACGGTCGGCACCCGGAGGCGGTTCTATCGCTTCTCGGCCCCGTGAGGTGAGCCTGCGGCGCGGGCACGCGTTGGCAGCGGGATGTCAGGGGCGGATGACCAGGACATTGTAGGCCATGCCCACCGGCATGGTGGCCCCGTCTTCATGGTAGAGGATCCAATGGCCGTTGCCGTAATAGAGCCCCACCGGGTGCGTCTCGGAGGTATAGTCCTGGCTCCAGTTGTGGGTGACGAGGAGCAGGGCACCCGGGTTGCCGTCGGCGTAAGGGTTGCTGATGGTGGTGGAGAAACCACTGGTATTGCCGCTGGTGGCCTGGTGGATGAAGGCCGGCGTGCGGGTTGCGAGGCCGGCGCCGGTGACCTTGAGCCCGCCACCGGCGAGCTCGAGGTTGTTCGTGCCGGCGTTCACCGCCACGCCGCCGGTGGCGCGCACGGTGAATCGGTTCGTTACGACGCAAGTGGAGATGGCATCCATTGAATCGGCCCACACAAAAGCGCCATCCGCCTTCGCGTTGGCCCGGCGGCCGGCGGCGAAGCTGTAGGCGCCATCCACCCGGTTCGAATAACCGCCCGTCACCAGGCTGCACCAGCCGTCCGCGACGTTGAGGGTGCCGCCCGAGATCAGGCCCATATTGTCGCCGACGTTGCGCAGTCCGCCGAGGATTGTGGTAATGTACCCCGCCGAGTTGGCCTGGCCCCCGCCCACCGTGCCCCAATAGTTGACCGCCTCGTTCCAGGCGCCGCCGGCAATGGTCGAGGAGACGCCGTAGGCCCAGTTGGTCGCGCCGCCGCTGACGGTTGCGTCCCATTCCTCGGCCCAATTGCCGTTGCCACCCCCGACCCCCGAGGTCAAACCATCGGCACGATTGAATTGGCCGCCGCGAACCACGGAATCGCCCCCCGACGCGGTGTTTCCGGCGCCCCCACCGATCGTATCGCCCTCGTTCGTCACCACGTTCGCCGACCCGCCCGTAATGCTGGAGAAGATCCCCCCGGCGACGTGGTTCGAGCCGCCGGCCACCGTGGCGAACTGGTTGCTCGCCACGTTGCCCGTGCCGCCGACCACCGTCGAGTACCAGGCGCCCGCGCCAATCTGGTTGCCCGCGCCGCCGCCGATGCGGTTGTAGGCCGCACCCGCGCCAATCGCATTCCCGCCGCCGCCGCCAATCACGCCGTAGGTGGCGCCGTCATTCACCCGGTTGAAGCTGCCGCCCACAATGGCCCCGCCGCCGACGCTGGCGCCGATGGCATTTCCCTGGCCGCCGCCAATCGCGGAGGAGCCCGCGTTGGTCGAGATGGTGTTGCCCCCGCCCCCGCCGATCGCGCCCAACTGGGTACGCGGGCCGATCTGATTCTGCTGGCCGCCGGCAATGGTGGAACTGTGCGCGGAATCCGCTAGCGCATTGCCCATTCCGCCCCCAATGGTCCCGGCGCCAGTCCCCGGCGCGATCGATGCCGCCCGGCCCCCGGCGATATTGACCCCAGCGGAAGCGCTCGGCGTCAGGCAGAAACCCGGCACCCCATTGGCCCGCAGTTGGAAAGGCTCCGGATCGGTCGTCCCCACGTAATTCGTACCGGGGATCGTGCCGGTGTTTCCGCCCAGGAACCACCCCGAGGGGGGCACGACTGCCCGAGTCGTCCAGGCCAACCCCGCGCCGTCGAAGCCTAACAGTTGACTGGCGCTCGGGGCGATGGGGGTGGCGAACTGCGGCGCGGTAACGCCGCCAGCCACCACGGTGCCGGCTTGCGCGGCCAGGGCGGCGTTGGTGGCCCAGACTGCGGAGGGCCTGGGCGTGAGCGGTTGGAGCGGACTGAGCCAGACCCATCCGACGTTGGGAGGGTTCGTGCTGTTATGCACCCAGATATCCAGCCAGCGCGCCCCGCCGGTGAACACGCCCGGACCGAAATCCAGGCCCACGGCAAATCGTCCGTTGGTCACCGACACGCCGTTGGTGGCAATGGTGACGCCCTGCTGCGTGCCGCCGTCGAGGGCGTCGTACACTTTGAACCAGAAGTCGAAACTGCCGTTAGCCGGATGGCTGCCTTCGAGGAGCCTGCCCTGGTAGGTAATGGCGGTCCCGAGCGGGGTGGCGGCAAGCGCGCCAGCGCATGCCAGCAGCACGGATGCCATCAGACCGAATTGCGTTTTCATGGTGATTGATCTCCCGAGGGTTTCTGGAGGCCCGTTGGTTCCTGACCGCCCAGGCTCAAGGTTTGATCACGATGACGTTGAAGGCCGCGCCGACGGGCATGCTGACCCCGTCCTCATGATAGATCGCCCAGTGCCCGCTATTGTAAAAGACGCCGAGCGGGTGGGTTTCGGACAGGTTATCCTGGTTCCAGTTATGACTGACAAAGAGCAGGGCGCCGGGGTTGTTGTCGCTGTGGGGGTTGGTGATGGTGGTATAGTGGGCGGTCGTGTTCGCCGGGGTAGCCTTGTGAACGAACACCGGAGTGGCGGTCCCAACCCCCGCGCCGGTGACCTTGATGCCGCCGCTGGCCAGTTCGAGGTTATTCGTGCCGGCGTTAAGCAGCACGCCGCCGGTCGCGCGCACGGCAAACTGGTTCGTGACGGCCGAGACGAAATCGGCGTCGGTGGTATCCGCCCACACGAAGGCGCCGTCGGCCATGGCCTTGGCCCGGCGACCGGCGGCGAAGCTATAAGCGCCATTGGCCTGGTTGGTATACCCCCCGGGCACGGTGGCGCACCAGCCCTGGGCGATATTGCCGTAGCCGCCGCCAATCGCCCCCAGGTTGTCGGCGTTGTTTTGCAGTCCCCCGGCGATGGTAGCGTAATAGCCGGCATAGTTGGCCTTGCCGCCGCCGATCGCTGCACCGAGGCTGAGCGTCTGATTGTAGGTGCCCCCGCCGATCGTCGAGTAGTCGCTATAGGCCCAGTTCGCCGCACCGCCGCTGACCGTGGAACTCGTGGCCAGGGACCAGTTCTCGTAACCGCCGCCGACCGTTGAGTTCGGTCCCTGAGCTTTGTTGATCTGACCGCCGCCGATGGTGGAATGGCCGCCGGTGGCGGTGTTGTCTTCACCCCCACCAATCGCATCGCCCGGGTTTGTCACGACGTTTTGCGCGCCGCCTGAGATCGTGGAAAAGGCCCCGGAGGCGACGTTGTTCGAGCCGCCGGCTACGGTGACGGCGTTGTTGCTCGCCACGTTGGCCGTGCCGCCGCCCACCACCGAGTACCAGACACCCGCGCCCACCTGGTTGCCCGCACCGCCCCCGATGTGGTTGTAGGGCGAGCCGATGCCGACGCCGTTGCCGCCGCCGCCGCCAATCGTGCTGGAGCCGGCGCCGTTACCCAGGACGTTGAAACTGCCCCCCCCGATGGCGCCGCCGCCCACGCCCGTGCCGATGGTATTGCCCTGGCCGCCGGCGATCGTCGAATACCAGGAATTGCTCGACATGGTATTGCCGCCACCCCCGCCAATCGCTGCGAGTTGCGTATTCACCCCGATCCGATTCTGGTTGCCGCCGGCGATGGTCGAGCTATGCGCCGCATCCAACAGGCAGTTGCCCAACCCGCCGCTGACCGTCCCATAATCCACTCCCGCGGCGACCGACCCCGCCAGTCCCCCGACGATGTTGACCCCGCCCGACGGGCTGGGGGTCAGGCAGAGCCCCAGGAGGCCGTTCACTCGAAGCTGCAGCGGCTGGTTATCGCTGGTTCCCAGGAAATTGACACCGGGGGTCGTGCCCGAGTTTCCACCGAGCGTCCAGCTCGGCGGCGGCACCACTGGCAGCGTCGCCCAGGACAGCGAGCTGCCATCGAAACTCAACACCTGCCCCGCGCTGGGGGCGCCGGAGGTGCCAAGCTGCCCGGCCGCGATGGCGCCCGCCACCACATTGCTCGACACCGCAGCCACTCCGGCATTGGGCGCGTAGAGGGCGGAAGGCGCCGGCGTGAGCGGCTGCCGTGGAGCCAGGCAGGTGTAGCCGGCGCTCGCCTGGTTGGTGCGCACCCAAATCTCCAGCCACCTGGCCTCCCCCGCAATCGCCCCCGGACCAAAATCGAGCGTCACGGTGAACAGCCCATTGCTCACCGCTTGCCCGTCAATCGCCGCCGTGGTCGAAATCTGCGTCCCCGCGGCAGAGTCATCGTAGAGTTTGATCCAAAGATCATAGTTGCCGTTGGCGGGGCCGCCGCCGTCGGTAAGCCGGCCCTGGTAGGTAAAGGCCGTCCCGAGCGGCGTGGGGGCGGCCAACGAACGGGACGACGCCAGGAGCACGATCCCGAGCAGACACAGGTTTCTTTTCATGATAGTGGAACTCCCTTGGGCTGCTGGCGGTGGATGCTGACAGGGTTTCCCGGCTGACCCGACCGGGTGCGAGCGCTGAGGGCGCGCCGCCATGATTTCCCCTCCCTCGAGTATTTTGAAAGTGCCCGTGATGCCCACGCCTCGTTCAGAGGCCGGTTCACCACACCCAGAAGCAGAAGGACGAGTGTGTGGAACTCGTTCATAACGCCTGATTCTAAAACCCCGAGACTGACTTGACAAGCCAATTCGCAGAACGGGGGCGTGGCGTTGCCGTTGCCGTCCATACGCCAAGTGCCGAAGATTATCGAGTTCCTGGGGGACGATCCCGAGCGGCAAACCCGGAAGTTCGCCAAGGGCCTGGCCTATGCCCGCCGCCGTCTTGGATTAACCCAGGAAGACCTGGCCGAGAAGCTCGAGGTTGACCCTGGAACCATCCTCCGCCGGGGGAGGCGCGACGGCGTGGAACCCTTCGTTTTTCAAGGCTCCTTGATCGCCATCATGGTTTTCAATTCCCCGTTCACACGCACCTTCGCCTCTTTGGGGGTTCGGGAAGTGATCCGATAACTGGTGACCTTGCCGTTTTTCCAGGTTAGTTCCACGGTGAAGCCGCCGCGGGCACGCAGCCCGGTGATCTTTCCCTCCGGCCACGCGGCGGGCAAGGCGGGGAGCAACTCGAGTTCTCCCGCGTGGCTCTGTAGCAACAGCTCTGCGATGCCGGCACACGCTCCGAAATTGGCGTCGATCTGCATCACCTTGACCTTCGGATATTCATCGAGCAGGTTGGGCAGGGTGGAGGTCTCCAGCAAGCGACGGAAGGCGGCATAGGCATTCCGGCTGTCGCCCAACCGGGCAAAGAGGGAAATCTTCCAGGCGGCGCTCCAGCCGTAGTTTGCCGGGCCGCGCAGTTCCAAGGAGCGGGCCGCGGCCGCGGCCAGTTCCGGTGTTCCACGGCGGGTGATTTGATTGCCCGGGTGCAGCGCGTACAGGTGCGCGTGGTGGCGATGATCCGGCTCCTTGTCCATGAAGTCTTCTCCCCACTCCTGCAAGTGGCCGCGTGCGCCGATGCGAAAGGGCGCCAACCGCGCTTGGCGCTCGCGGAGCTGGCGGCGGAAAGCGGGGTCCACGCCGAGGCGCTCCGCTGCCGCCGCGGTGTTGCCAAAGAGTTCGCGCAGGATAGCCAGGTCCATCGTGCAGCCGGCGCTGAACGCCGCCTCATTGGTCTTGCCGTCTTCGGTCAAATAGAGAAACCGGTTTTCGGGGGACGTGCTGATGGGGGTTGTCAGGGTACCGTCGCGCGCCTCAACCAGGCCGCCGTCGAGGTAGAACTCACAGGCTCCTTTCATCAACGGGTAAGCCGTGTCCCGCAGAAAGGCTTCGTCGCCCGTGAAGAGATAGTGCTCATAAAGGTGCTGGCAGAGCCAGGCGCCCGCTTTGTCCCAGAGCGCGGCGTAGGCGGCGTCGATGATGGGCTGAGCGCAGCGCCAGATCGAGGTTTGGTGATGTGCGACCCAGCCGTTGCGCCCATACAGGTCGCGCGCTACGTTGCGACCATTGACCGCCAGCTCACGGATGAGTTGGAACAGGGGCTCCGCACACTCCGGCAGGTTACCGACTTCCGCGGGCCAGTAGTTCATCTCCAGGTTCATGTCGAGCGTTGGAACGCCGTTCCAAGCCGGGGTCCGACTTTCGTTCCAAAGACCCATCAGGTTCATGGCTTGGCCGCCGGGCCGGGACCCGGCGATCATCAGGTAACGGCCAAATTGGAAGTAGAGCGCGGCCAGGCCCGGATCGTCCTGCTCACCACCGCGCTTCAGCCGCTGGTCGGTGGGCCATTGCGCCGCCGCTGTGGTCGGCCCGAGCTCCAGCGTGACGCGGCCAAAAAGCGCTTGGTAGTCGCGCTGGTGGGCTTTCCAAAGCCCGGCATAGCCACGGTCGGCGGCAGCCTGCAAAACGGTGGCCGTTCGCCCTTCCGCGGCGGCGCCCTCCCGCACCGGGTCCTGGTCAAAACCGTTGAAGCTCGAGGCTGCCGCCAGGATGAGCGTAGCGCCCTTGGCCGCGGATACGCGCAGGCTCTCCCCCTCCGAGCGCTGGCTTCCACCGGTCGCGAGCACCTGCAAGCGCGCATGGAAGAACATTCCACGTCCGTTGTATTGCAGCCGCTCCGTGTTGGTCCGCCGTCCGTCCGCATCCCAGAACTCCGGGAACTTCCACGTCTCGTGGTTCCTCTCGATCGCGGCGAAGTTCAGCCACGAGGACATGGCAAAGCCGGGAACTTGTCCTGGCATCACTATTTGGTGCCCGTCCGGCAGAACCCGCGGTTTCGCCGTCGGGTGCGGCGATGCCAGCCTCACGCTGAAGTTCAGGCTGCCGGGCCGGTCGGCGGTCAGGCGCACGACGATGACCTGATCGGGGTAGCTGGCAAACACCTCGCGGGTGAAATGCGTGTTCCCGGCCCGATAGCTCACCCGGCAAACCGAGCGCGCCAAATCAAGTTCCCGCCGATACTCGGTCACGGGGCCGTCAACCTCGAAATCCAGGAAGAGGTCGCCCAGCGGCTGGATGTAGGCCGGTGATTTGCCGCGCCAACCGCGCTGGATGATGGCTTCCGCCTCCGCATAGCGCCGTTGGGCGATGAGGCCGGCCACCTGCTGGTATTCGTTGGTGACGGTCAAATTCAGGTCACGGTAGCCGGGGTAGCCCGAGTACAGCGTGCCTTCGTTGAGCTGCAGGCGTTCGTGAGCGATGCCGCCAAAGACCATGGCTCCAAGCCGGCCATTGCCCAGCGGCAAGGCCTCGTTCCAATTTGTGGCGGCGCGCGCATACCACAGGCACATCGGTTCGGACGGTGGCCCCCCCGCTTCCGCCGGCAAGCCGCCGAGCAAATGGCCCGCGGCGACACCTATAGCCAAGAGTCTGCCGATGCCAGGGATACCCAAGCGATGCTGCGTTAAGGTCGTCTTCATGGTTCTCCTCGTGGGGCGGATTTCCAGGAAAACTCAATTACTTCCCCGGCCCGCGTGTCCATGACTATCAGTGGTTCTGTGGTAGAACCAGCGGGCTTGCCGGAAGGAGCCACGCGGCACTCGCCGAACGGGTTAACGACACGCAGCGGCCCACCGCACTCGCATTCGATCGTGGCCTGGGTGACCCGGCGTCCGGTTTCGAACTCGGCGGTCACCAGGAATCCTCCGCGCGCGCGGAGCTTGAAGCGCCCTGACCATTGCGGGCGCGCCGCGGGCACCAGCACAATGGGGCCACCGCCCAGCGCGTCGTCCTTCTCGGAACTGGTGAGGTGATGGCTTTGGAGCAGCGTCTCTTGCAGGGCCGTCAGGTTCACCCCCATCGAGTCGAAGTACGGCGTGTCGGTGGCACCGGTCTTGGAGCCCTTCAGCTTTCCCGCGGGTGAAGTCCAGCCGCCGTAGGGGTATTTCGCATGGCGCTGGGCGTGGTCGGCGATGACGTCCACCGCGTCTTCCAGGCGCAACCGCGCCGCCTGCACCGGGCACTGCGACCAGCCGACACTGTTCGGAAAACGCCGCTGGCGGAAGGTATTCACGGCCCTCTCCAGCTCCGGCTTGGGCGAGTTGCCATCCACCATCGCGAATGGATAGATGAGGTAGAGCTCCGGGTTTTCCTGGTTGTGCGGATTCTGGTCGTCATAGATGTCGCCAAAGGGCGCGAAGAGATTGGCGTTGCGGTCGAGCACCAGCTTAGTGGTCACGTTCGTCTGCCCCGGCAACGTGACTGCCCGCCGGTTCCACTGGCCAAGGGGCAGCGGCGCAAGATGCCCGGCACGCTCGCGCACTGCGGCGATAAAGTCCGGCTCATAGCCGAACTCAGCGCCGTGGTTTAGCACCCGCCAAAAGAGATAGCGCGCGGCGCTGAGGTCAATCGCAGGGTCCTTGATCTTCCACCACATCTCCGCGGCGTCGGAAACCATGCTGTGGTACAGTCCATCTTCGCCTGGGCGCAAATAGCTCAGGTAAAAGAGCGCGGCCTCCTTCAGCCACGGCGCCACCGTAGTGTTCAGGTAGCCGGTGTCGCCGGTGAAGGCCACGTAATCGAACATCAGTTGCGTCAATTCCGCCGCTTGCGCGAGGCTGCGGGCGTTGTAGCCCGACTTCACGTTTTCCATCGTGAGATCCGTGATCGCCTGCCCCAATGCGGCGGGGTCGAAAGTGGACACCGTTTTCGCCGGCGTGGGAAGGCCCGGCTTGTTGGGCGCCACCCACTCAGTCATGCGCAGCCCGAGTTTGCCGTTCCTGGCAGTGGATTGTTTCCACTCCTGGAAGGTGCCGTCGTAGAAATCGAGTGCGGCACGGGCGCAGATCAAGCGGTTGCCCGCAAACAAGGGCCAAACCATCTCGCGCGTGTTCTGCCACCACAAGCCCCAGCCCCAACTGCGCTCATCGCGGTTGATGAGGCCCGGCCCGCCGTTGAACTTCGGCAGCACCGGCCCGCCAGCCACCGAGGCGTACGAGTATTGCCCCGCGTACCACAGGCGCATCAGCGTGTCGGCATCCGATCCACGAAGGTCGATGAACGCAGCCTGCCAGAAACGAGCCCACCAATCGAGGTGCTCGTCCAACAATCGGGCCTTGTCCGCCCTGGCCGCGGCCTCCAGCAAGGCAGCCGCCACGGCCTCGGGGTGGCCGTCGTAGGTGGTGGCGCCCGCAATGACCAGCCAGTACCTGGCGACCGGTTTCCCGGGCCGCAGCGTGGCCAGGCGATTGGTGCCTGAGCCAGTGAGGTCGCCTTCTGCCGGAAGGATGCCGCGCTCGTCCGCGAAGGCGACGGTCGTGCCGCAGCCAAGGTGAAACATCCTGTCCGCAGCGTTCACCGGCGCGGAATCAGCCGGAGGCTGGCCGTTTTCGCAGTAATCGTGAACCTGCCGCGCGACTATCCGGCCCCCTGCGACGCCGACGCTCATCTCGGGCCGCCAAAGGGAAAACTCGGCTCCGGCGGCCGGCGTGCGGCGCCCATCCTCCACGGCCACCACCAGCGTATTGCGGCCCATCGAACCGAACGCCTCGGCGTTCACGGTACCGTCGTCGGTCCTGATTTCAAGCCGCACTGAACCGCGCTGAAAGTCCAACCGTTGCGCAAAAGACCGAATGGCCGCTTGCGGAATACCGAACGAGAGCCGCACGTGGCCCGGCGAGAGCAGGGTCGGGTTTTTGTGGTAGGCCGCGTGGTCCCAGCCGAAGAAATCCGTTTTCGAGAGGTGAATTTCCAGCGCGTTCCCATAGCGGAGCATGGCCGACAAATCGCCCGCGCCTACGGGCATGACGCAGGCTGGGTCATCCGAGGGCTGGGCGAAGCGCGGCCCCACTTCGGCCAGACGTTGAGCTGACGGCTGCGCGTTCCCGGCGTGAAGCGCCGGGCCGAGCGTCATGATCAGGATCAGAATAGTAACCGTGGATTTCATTGTGTTGGTACAGGCTGATAGTGCCCGCCTGGCCACCAGCCTCTCATTAGTTGGGTGTCATCGTGCGGGGTCTGTCTCAGTGGTTTGGATCGTAACCGGGCCGAGAAGGCCGGAGGGAAGCAGCGCGGCGGGCTTGCCGGTCTTAAGCCGCTCGCTGCACGAGGGGCAGGTGCTTCGTCCCCAGTTGCTGCCACTAAGCCAGTCCTGGGACAACACGGTTTCGTAAGTCGCGATGTTCGACACCGTGCGCCGCTGAGCCCGCGGCAGGCCCGAGTCACCAATCAGTCGATTGGGCCAGAGATTGGCTATCTCGATCTCCAACTCGTTGGCCTTGGCTTTCACCACGCCGGTGATTTCCACTTGCCACGGCGCGGTCCAGACGACCCCGAGGTCACGGCCATTGAGGCGGACCCGCGCCACGTTCTTTACGACGCCCAGGTCCAACAGAACTCTGCCCGATGGCACCGCGCCGAGATCAAAAGCCTGGCGATAAACGGCAATCCCGCTGAAGTGCTGGATGGCGGACTCGGGCTTGAGGGACCAATCTTCGAGTTGCTCGAACCGCACCATCCCGGTCACAGCATCGCCGTGCAAACCGGTCAGCGGATAGAACCACTTCGGATCAAACTGCACGGTCCAGGGACCCGCCAGGTCCTGGACCCGCTTCAGCTCTGGAAAGTTCTTGGCCGCCTTTGGGGCGCTGGGGTGTTTGCTCCGGTGCTTGTCTCTGAACACGACAAACCAAGTCTGCCGTGGCGCGAACTTCATCGGCACGACGGTGCGCGGCCCTTCTTCGCGCCACTCCGGCAGTTCGCCCAGGTTGCCGGTGACCGCATCCCAGAGTTCTGGCGGTTTGCCCGCGACACGGAACACCACGCGCGCATTCGCCTCGCTCGCGCGCTGGTTGCTGAGGAAGTAAATCTCCGTTCCGCCATCCCGCCGGTGAATCCAGTCCAGGTCGGCGCCCCGGGACAAGTCGCGAAGCTCAAGGTCCGGCGCGATGCCATCGGCGCGAGTCACCGCTTCGAGAGGACCCAGGCGCAACGGTTTCACCACCGCGGTCAGATTAGTTGGGCCAATCACCGGCACCCCCGCCCGGGCCAGTTCATTGATCTTCCTCAGCGTGGCCGGCGACAGGACGGCGTCGGGTTGGTGCGGCAGCACCAGGTAGCGGTAGCTCATGCCGTCTGGCAGCGTCAGGCGAAGGTGGCGCGCCGATGCCCGGCTCAAGATCACTTCCGCACTGAGCACGTCGTAATCGAAACCGGCCGGACGCGGTGGTCGTTGGTCCGAGCGGCGGGCGACAAAACTCGGAATAGCCTCGTTCTGCAGGTAGGCGAAATCGGCGACAAACCGTCCCTGCCGCAGCAGGTGCTGGCAGCGGGCGAGATAGGTGAGCCAGCCATCCGCCATGGGCCACCAGGTCACGTTGTAGCCGAAGTGCGTGCCAATGTGGATCCACCAGTTCCCAGGCTGCGCTTCCGGGTCAAGGTGCGTCGGCCAGTTATGGAACACCATCCGGGTGAGCCCATCGCAGAACGCGGCGTCACCGAGGTCCTTCAGGCTCCAGGGGTCTTCGCTGAAGTCATCCGCCAGCGAGGTGAACGCCTCGGCCTGGCAGAGCGGCTTGCCATAAGTGTGCGCGGCACAGGCGATCTCCTTGATGGTGTGATTGTGCGGGCCGTAAAAGATCGCGCCCTCGGGCTGGTTGTTGCGCGCCCAAAACTCGCCCATCGGAATAGCATTGGCGCCTAGATTCTGCAGCGCATCCGCCCAAAAATGATGCACGCCGATCGGCCCACCGGCCTCGGCGTGCGCGCCGAGCAACCCACCTTTGACCGACAACTTCTGCAAGCGGCCATAGTAATTGGCCGCCACTAAATCAGCGACCGTGCGGCGAAAATCCCGCATCAATCGCTGGGTCTCGGCTTCGCTGTCCACCGTCTCCCCGAGAACGGCCGGCAACCATGGCAACAGGTTGTAGCCGCGCCGTTGTCGAAACTCGTCCGGCATCCGCGACGTCCACGTTGGCTGGCCGATCTCCCAGCTATCGATGTGAAAGTATTGGAGCGTTTTGCCCGCCAACGGGCCGGCATCGGCGATCAACTTTGCGCCCGTCTGAGCGAAGTGCGCCTCCATGGCGTCGGCATTCATGGGGTCAATTTCCGGACCCGCCGGGCCGCTGCCGGGATTGGAAATGGCCCGGCCCGTCAACGTGTAGCCGATGCGCAGAATCTTCCACCTGCCCGCTGGCACGTCCCAGGTGAGTTGCCCCTTGGCGTCCACACAACTGGTCACGTCCACCGCCTGAGCACGGCTCCATATTGACGGTGTGCCGGAAGAACTCAGCGCCGACGGCTGTGCCCATACGACGAGGTCGCGATAAAACCCGCCCACCGCTGGCGGAATTGGCAGGAGCACGTTTGTGCGGCCCGGCCCATTGAGAAAGCTCTGCGCGGACACGAGTTTCTTGGCCGCTAACTCCGGCGTTACCCACGGTCCGCCCGCGTTCCAGCCGCTGCACAGGTTCACGGTGAGGACAATCCCCAGCCGGTCCGCCTCGCGGACCGCGTGGCGGAACAGCTCCCGCCATGCCGGGCTCATGAACGGAGGCCCTGGCGGCACGTCATTAGTCCTCGCCTCACCCGCGTCGAACAGGAGTGCGCCACCGATGCCGTGGCGTTTCATCTCCTCGAAGTCGCGCGTAATCCCTTGCTGGCTCGCATTGCCGTTAAGCCACCACCAATAAACCCAAGGTCGCGCCGAATCCGGCGGATGGGCAAACTCCTGCTCCAGTTCATGGGCGAGGGCGGGCATGACCAGCGCCCTTAGCAGCAGGACAACCACCAGGATCAGCATGCGGGAAATCATGTCAGGGCGAAGGCGAGTTCACAAAATCCCTCCCGGTGGCCATGGCTCCGGGCGAGGCTGAGCCCGTTCCCCTCAGGGAACTTCTTCGGGTCGAGTTCATACTTCGGTTCCGTCACTGGCCTTGAGGGGCGTCGGGGGGCGTTTTTACAGTGATCAAAAGGTCCGCTTTCGGATTCGCTTCCACATAGACGTCCTTGTATTCCGAGGCGCCGCCGCCATGGCGGAACAGGCCGATGGCAGCGGGAAGGATGCGTTTTTCAGGGTCTTTGCGTTCACTCGGGGTCAGATGGGTGTAGCGCGCTATCTCAACCCCATCCACGGCGGCGCGCATGGTGCCTTGCTCCAGATTGCACAAAATCTCCGTAATGCACCATCTAGTCGAATCTTTCGAGCCCGGCGCGACGGTTTCGTGGGGCAGGTTGTGATGCTTGGGCGGGTGATAGTCCCACATTCCGCCAAACGGCGGCATGAACTGGAGCCACCCGGCGTTGTCGATCTTCGGTTTCGCAGGGTCGGTGGGACGATCCCCCCAGAACAGCACGCCAAGATGGTCCCCATTGACGGGATTCATGCGCGCGGTGAAAATCAAACGAAAACTGCCATAGTCGACCTTGGTATAGGCTAGCCGGGAAGTCCCTCCGACTCCGCGCATGGCGCCGTTCGTGATGCTCCAGGTGGAAGGGTCCGCCTCCCAGCCATCGAAACTGACGCCATTGAAAATTCTCACGCAGTCCGGGTATGGCTGGGCCCGGTGTTCTGCGGGGCCCGAGGCATCGGCGCCGGCTGGAGCGTTTCCGGCTCCGACAGCGATCCCGCCAGCCGCAAAGCAGGCGATGGCAGCCCGGATAATTATTTCACGACTGGTGCGATTCTTCATAAGGCATCATAGCGTCTGTGTTTGAAAGGTTCGGCGTTTCAGGCATAACTACGAGAATTCCTATGATTCGCCTCCAAGTAGTCAAGTCGATTGTCATCGGCGCATGTCGGTGATATGCGGGACATGCAGGAACGCGTGACGCCCGATACCCTCCGCCAAACATCAACCAAACGATGAACATGAAGACCTTGAGAACGAGAATACTGCTTATCCTCTTAACGACCGGTTTCGCCTTTGCAGCCAACGCCCAACTTCTCTACCAGTGGGCCTTTACCAATGCCGCCGACACCGCCATCAGTTCTGCGCCCAGCGTCGCGGCTGCGCCGGGAACGGGTCAACTGGGTTTGCAAAATGCGTCCGGCGATGCCATCAACCCGGGCCTCATTTTCTTTACCAACGCGAATTACGGCCCCCCCGGCGGACCCGGCGGCGCGCTGGTTCTGAACGGCCAGGGCTATAACGGCGGCAACAGTGCGGTCGCCACCAATAGCAGCCTTGATCTGGGGACCCTTTACCAGTTCACCGTCACCTACTGGGTTCAATATGGCACAGACATGAGCGGCCATTTGTCGCGCGAGGTCCAATTCGGCGCCTCGGTCAATTACGATGAAGGCGGGAAAGGGCCGGTTGGCAACCACAGCGGCGTCGGCACCGCCCTCAATGGCTCTGGCTCAACCGCTGCCACCCAATTCCAGGATGGCATCGCCAATGCCGCCGGCGGCGCAAATCCCCAGGTGACGATCACCGGTGATCCCAATTTTCCCAGCGGATTTCTTTACGATGGCCAAACCTGGTATTTTGAGGCCGTCACCTACAACGGCTTGCTGACCGCCAACAATTTTACCGTTTGGCTGGCTTCCACCAACGCGGGCACGGCCACGGGAACCCCGGGGATAGATCCTTTCGTGGGAACTCAAAATCTCGGCGGCATTCCCTTCACCACTAACGCGAGCTTGATACTGGCTGGCTGCGCCCAGGGCGGACCGCGAGGCATCAGCACGGGGCAGATCAGCGACGTCCGAATCTATAATGGAGTTCTGACCTCGAACCAATTGTTCACTGTCCGCTGGTTTGGATACCCGGTGGTGACTAATCCTCCGAGCGTGCCGCAAATCGTACAGCAACCCCATTCGGGCGGCACTTTTGCCGGGGCCAACCGGACTTTTTCCGTCGTCGCCTCCGGCGTCCCGGACACATTTACCTACTTGTGGCGTTCCAACAATGTGCCGATTGCCGGCGCCACCCACGCCTCGTTTACCCTGACCAACGTCAGTATGCAGGCCAACGGCGCCAGCTTCGTATGCTCGGTAAGCAATGTGGTAGGCGGCTTCAACTCAGCCCCCGCCGTGCTCACGGTCGTCCCGGTGGTGCCGGGAAGTTACACGCAGGCGGCGCTCACGAATCAACCGTATGCTCTTTGGCTGCTCAATGAGGCGACGAACGCGGCTAATTTCGTGGTATCGGATTATGCCAATGGCAATGACGGTCAGGGTGTGAATCCAGTCAACATGCTGTTTGAGAGTGGCGCCTCCAGGCCGCTTTATCCTGGTTTTCCCGCGAATAATACGGCCATTGAGGTCGTGCAAGGAACGTCCGCGCGTCTAAACATGCCGGCGCTGCCGGCCTATGCCAATACCGGAATGACCTTGTGCGGCTGGATTTATACACCAACCATGGGCACTAGTGGCAACGGCCTGATCTTCAGCCTTCCTTCGGACACTGCCAATGGGTTCGGCATGATCTTCGGCGCTGGCAACGAATTGGATTATCAATGGGGGGCCGGTGCCTTCCGAGGGTCCGGTTTGATTATCCCTTCAGCCGAATGGGCCTTCGTTGCTTTGGTCGTAAGCACCAATTTGACCCAAGTGGATCTTGACAATAACATTCCTGCCGACACCAATGCGACGCTCTATGTCGGCTCCATTTCCGAAGGCGGACTGTTTAGTTATACGGTGAGTGCGGCCTTAACGGGCTACAACATCCCCAGTGGCACATCGCCGGCCAGCTTGGCGCTTGGGCGAACGACCTTCTCCTCTTCCGAAAACGGGGGATACTATGAAACCAGTGACGTCCGGTTCAACGACGTAGCGGTGTTCTACCAGGGGCTGTCCCCACAGACCATCACCAACCTCTATGTGGCCGGGGCGGGCATGAACAGCCTGCCCATCAGCGCCATACCCGATCCCAGCACGCCGGGCAACCTGTTGCTCACGTGGATTGTCGGTACTTTGCAGGAGGCCACCGTGGTCACGGGTCCTTACACCGATGTTGCCAGCCTGCCGGCATCGCCTTATTCGGCACCCATGACCGAGGCGCGGCATTTCTATCGCCTCCGACAGTGAGGCCGGGGTCACTGCCCCAAAACAGGGCATTGACCTGAGCGGTTTTTTCTACTGAGGTGTGGCTCAGATAGAACAACGGGACGGGTTGGGTTGAGAAGGGGTGGCGGTGTTTGGGGATGAACGCCGCCACCCCACTTCACAGCCGGGGCGGCAGATTCACATATCTCGCCACCGCCTGAGCGCGTGAACGGACCTGGAGCTTTTCGTAAATGCGCCGCACGTAGGTGTCCACTGTGCGCACGCTGATGCTGAGGGAATCGGCAATTTCCTTGTAAAGGAATCCCCGGGCCATCATCTGGAGCACCTCCCATTCGCGCGGGGACAGATCGGCTTCCTCCGGCTCCTTGGGGTTGGCGGGAAAGCACTGCGCAATCCGCCGGGCGAGGTAGCTGTTCATGGGCGAACCGCCCACGTGGACGTATTTCAGGGCGGCCAACAACTCGTCATAGGTGGTTCGTTTCAGCAGGTAACCGGTGGCCCCGGCGCGCAAAGCCTCGAAGATGTGTTCGGAATCTTCGAAGACGGTGAGCATGACAAACTGAGTTTTCGCCATGCGCGGCTTGAGGAGGCGCACGCACTCCACACCGCTGATGCCGGGCAATTGGATGTCGGTGAGTACAATGTCCACCTCCTGCCGCGGGAGATCGCCCAGGGCCGACTCGGCTTCGCCATATTGGCCCGCAAGCTGGAACCCTTCCGCCGCCGCCAGCCAGCGCGCCAGCACTTCCCGAGCCGACAGGTCGTCCTCGATCAGCGCCACGCGAATGCTGGCGTCCGCAGTTTCGCGGGTCGTCTTCAACTCACAGAGATTAGCGGGTCAAGCATGGCAATTCTTGTCCCGCGTTTAACGGACAGGCCCGCAGCCGGGCTGACGCTGGGGGGATCATCGGCCCGCCCCCGAAAGCCGCACCCGGAGACTGATCCGGGTGCCTTGGCCTGGCTGGCTGACGATTTCGCATGCCCCGCCGATCTCCGTGAGCCGCTGTCGGATATTCCTGAGGCCATGCCCCCGCGCGGAGGCGGTTGGCGATCCGAAGGACTGCCCGGCTGCGGGTTCGATGGCAAAGCCACTGCCATTGTCCTCTACTATCAGGGCGAAACCCTCCGGTTCGGTTTGCAGCGTGATGTTCACTTCCGACGCCTGGGAGTGCCGGATGGCGTTATGCAGGATCTCTTTAAAAGCCAGGAACAAATTGTGCCGCACCTCGGCGGTTAACGGCCAGGGCGGCAGGTGCAAGGGAAAATCCAACCGGCACCGGATGTCGCTGGCTGCCATGAGGTCCTGGGCGAGTTTGCTCAAGTAGTTGGCGAGGCTGTCCACGGTGTCGTGTTTGGGATCGACCGCCCACACGATTTCATCCATCGTTCTCATGGTTTGGCGCACGGTGTCGCTAATCCGGCGCAGGTCCTGGCTGACCTGCTCGGGGCCGTCCACGGCTCGGCTGACCGACTGGCTCAGAAGGTTGATGCGGGTGAGGCTGGCTCCGAGATCGTCGTGGATATCACGGGCAATCCGGAACCGCTCGCGTTCGATGGCTCGCTGTCGCTCCAACAACTCAAGCGCGCGGCGCATGCGCCGCCGCGTCCCGTACCACACCCCGCCGCCCACCAGCGCGACCACCGTCGTCAGGGACAGGCCTTGAAACCAAAGGGTTTGCCAAAAGTACGGCAAGATGGAGAAGTCCAACCGGGCGCCCGTCCGATTCCACACGTTGTCATTGTTGCAGGCGATGACCTGAAAGGTGTAATCGCCGTGCGGCAGATAACTGTAATTGGCCGTCCGCCTCGTTCCGGCATTGACCCACTTTGCGTCCAGCCCCTCCAGACGGTACTGGAAACGCACCCGTTCCGGCGCGACGAAGCTCAGGGCGGTATATTGGAATTCAAAGCGCCGCCCACCGGGGGACATAGTCAGGCGCTGGCCCGCGCTGGCCCTGCCGGGAAGGGGTTCGTCGTTCACCAGCAGATTCTCGATGACCACTGGCGGCGGCAGTTGGTTGGTTTGCACCTGGCCCGGATCGACCGCCACTAAACCCCGGCTGGTCGGAAACCACAATCGCCCGTCGAGCGTCTTGCAGCCGGCCGGTTGGAGCCCCCCTGAGCATTCCAGGGTCGGCATCCCATCGCCGCGGCCATATTGCAGACAATGTAGGGTATCGGCAGTGCCATCGGCACAGCCATTCAGCTCGGGCTTGCTCGCGCGAAGGATCCCGTTGCAAGAACTCATCCAGAAACAGCCCGCCCCATCGTCCTGGATATCGTAGATCGAATTATCCGGCAGGCCTTGGGGCCGGCCTACGGTTGAAAAACGGCCTTGCTTCAGACGGCTCAAACCGCCGCCGAAGGTCCCAATCCAAAGCGCCCCCGCCTCGTCTTGATGCAAGCACCGGATGGAATCGCTGGGCAGTCCATCGCGCCGCGTGAACCGTTTTATCTCCCCCTTGTGGATGCGCAGCAACCCTTTGCCGGAGGTGCCCGCCCAGAGCGTGCTGTCCTCACCCTTGATTAAGCAACGGATATCCGGAGCCGGATCCTCTGGCCGAAACCAAGCTACCTTGCCTCCGCTGTAGAGGAAAACCCCGTCGTGTGTCCCGCCCCAGAGGCCTTCCTCAACGGGGTACAGAGCCATCACTGGCGTGCGGATGCTCTCCGTGCCGGCAGCGCGCTGAAAACGGTCCCCCGTCTTGATGAACAGGCCAGCGCCCCAGGTGCCGGCCCACAGGCTTCCCTGCCGGTCTTCCGCCAGCGACCAGACAAAGGGATTGCTCAAACCGTTGCTGGATGAGTAGTTCGTCCAGC
>Ga0316225_1001792_pt1 | contig 19046 bp, 17 predicted proteins | sample TBH18015metaG_FD_206010 | JGI IMG/M metagenome (GOLD analysis project Ga0316225, IMG submission 206010) | Freshwater microbial communities from Trout Bog Lake, Wisconsin, USA - TBH18015 | ecosystem: Environmental > Aquatic > Freshwater > Lake > Hypolimnion/Profundal zone | place: USA: Wisconsin... | reverse complement strand
ATTTGCAGTTAAAGTGGTTTTGAGTGTCCGGATATTGTCAATTAATTTGGTTTCAAAATACGGATGTTTGCAATTCCTGGCGCCGATGTTTGCAATCCGTTACATGTAACGACCCATTATCGAGACAAAACAATTTATCTCTATTGCAATGTAACCTATGATTCTACTAAAAATGAAGCTACCGTCTTTCAACGAGACGAAACAATCCGTCTCTATTGTAACTGGCGGGATTAATGACCGATGCGACATCCATTTCGTTGTTCTTTCAACGAGACGAAACAAACCGTCTCTATTGCAACCCCCAGAAAGGGGAAATCACCATGGCACTCTCACTTTCAACGAGACGAAAAAGCCGTCTCTATTGCAACCCCACAAACTCTACCCGAATAACATTACATTCCGCAACTTTCAACGAGACGAAACAATCCGTCTCTATTGCAACACCTCAGTTAAAAGCAGTCAACTAAAGCAACAATTTGTCATACTGAAATTGCGAACCAAGCAAAGGATAACGGATCTTCTGTTAAACTGGACCACTCGCAACTAAATCATAAATATAACTGCATGTTACGTGCCATGGAATCTCCAGGTGATTTATTCCAGCACCACTTTCGCGCACGACCTCCTAAACCGGCATCAAAGCGATCACGTGTTTGGTGCGATCCCAATACGGTGGCTTAACCGGATGGGAACATTTGGCATATTCAATACCTTCCAATTCAAGACCACTTCCGAAGGGAAGCGTTCTAACTCGCCAGAGCTCCGTCTCTTCTTTCTTGGCGATGGTTACCGTGCATTCTTTGATATGACCATGATTGTTGCTGGTCTTAGGTCCTATGCAGATGATCATTGCAAGCAAGGCCCTAACCCGCTCTATATCCCCAATACACCATGCCTCGGCATACTCAACCCACTGCTTTTGAAAGCGCATGTCGTATGCCTTCAGCTTTCCGCTCCCTCCTATGAATTTATTTATGCCGCTCGTAAAACGTACATCCCTGTCGAGTGCTAATGCGTGATTGTCGAATTTACGTATCTTGGGAACCAGGTAAGGCTCTGATGCAGGACAGAATTTAAGCATGCTCGCTTTCCAGACACCTTCCGTCGATTCCAATGGCAGATCGTCCTGAAAGCTGACAGGATCGTCTTCTTCCCTGGCTTCCCGCACCCTGGCACTGGCAAGAAGAGCATCAAGATGCAATGGATGCGTGGGTACCACCATTGGCCGGTCAAAGGTCCAACGTATGTGTAATGGTTGCATTGAAAATCATTCCTTATTTTGTGATACTGCTGCTGTTTGTTGGCCCCTGGCAGCGGACCTTTCCGCCCTTTCGCGTTTCTCCAGTTTTTTCTTTGCTGCTCGCTCTGACGGATCGGTTGTTGGTTTGCACAATTTCACTAGTTCGTCGGCTTCAATGGCGGCCAAAGCTTCTTGCGCCGACGCAACGTAACTGGCAACCGCCTTATTTTCCAGGTTCAAAGCGTAGGGTGTTGCACCCTCACAGAGCAATTTGGCATTTCCGTTTCCGTCATTAATGAGCATGTCCTCGACAACGAAACGCCCGTGTCCGAGAGAACCTTTTCCACCAAGTTTTTGGGCATTCAGCATATCCACCAGTGCCATTAGAAAGAGTCCGATCTGGGCTTCATCGTATGTTTCAACATCATATGACATAGCAAATGGAGTACCGGCAATAACGGTTTCTCGCGAAGACCAGCCTTGCACACCTCTTATTGCCGCGGTTGTTTCGTCGTCCGGATCATTGGGCGCCGTCATGACGATCCACTCGTCCAGGACTCGGTCAAGATCCTTGATGACTTTTGCGTTAGCGGGGATATTGCCCCGTAGATCATCGACACGGCGAAACATTTGCACTTGGGTCAGTCTATTGTCGTCCACTCGTGATGAACGGAACAGTTCAGGTATCAATTCCATATCGCACGTTACAGGGCATATGGGGTAAGCGGTATCAACGCGCAGGCATGAAGGCATTATCGACGGGCCACCGCCGAACAGGCCCATGTAGACGTTTGCAGCTGCTGTCTTTATTTCGCTGACGGAAGCGGACTTCCCCTCCGGATACCCGTTGGCGGCACCGCACATCAGTACATGGTATGTATCCAGATCCACTTCCTGGCCTTTGGCAAGGACTGCATCAATAACCCGATAGGCGGCTTTGCGTCGCAGAATGCCGCGTAGGGTATCGGGAGGGATATTTGGAATTTCCGTAACCGGTTTCTGCCCTTCTTCCAGCCTCGCCCTGGTCGCGATGCGGTCTTTCCTGACCGTGGTGCAGGTAGTGCCCTGTTTTGCCCCGTAAACGAAGTTGTTGCTGTTGAAGTCGTAACGGGCCTCACCCGGGGCGGATATATGGAACGGGGAAGTGAAACGTATAACACCTTGGATTCTTACCATCTCATCTCCTTTTAAACAGTTTTGACGAATTGAATTTTATCAGGTTTCACCGGCACTACCGGCGTAGTTTTAGAAAGCGAGGAAAGCGCCCAAATTTCTCCGGGATTGCATTCACGCAGGAATTGAAGGATATCCGCCAGTTCCGGGTTTTGAATAGAGTGCTGGAGTGCATCATCCCGAAATAGACCATGAGATAAACTGCTTATTTCCCTATCAAGCATTCGGTAGGGATTCGCAATAACTTTCTTCCCACCACTGGCTTCGGTCAAGATTTCCCCGGCTCTCCGGCAGGCTTCGACAGCGTTCATAAGCCGGCCACGACGGATCAGAAAGAGCCTGGAGCCGTAGCGGATTGATATAAGGCGAGCATCCAGCGTCGGAGGCGTGCGCCAGTACAGATGCTGTGCATTTACTTCTGAAATCCCGGCAATGAATGGCGGGTCCGGGGGATTCATGAAGAGCCAGGCTCGATGCGCGTTCTCGAAAAGCGGGTATGCGCCGTCAAGTGTGACCACGGCGCTTCTTAAAGCGAACATGGCCTCTTTTGGCATGAGAGAGATGCACCAGCCGCAAGACATGTCCGACGATGGAGCCGCAAAACAGTTGTCATCCATGAATGAATTTTCGCGTTTCAAGACTTTCAAGGGATTTACCAGCACTGGGTCGCCTTGATCTATTTGGCGCCCACAAAACAGGCACAATCCGCATTCCGCTGAGGGACTGCCCGTAGGCGAGAGGCCGATGGACTTGCAGGCTATTTCTGACGATGGAATCAGGCGCATGGGGAACCGCCTGGTCTGCACGGATATATGCGGCCATAACCGCTCGCTGCAAGATGGCCTACATTCCAGGGGCCTTCGAGACCAAGGGAGCACCGGAAAACAACCCGTTTAGCGGCCAGATAGAAAACACCCGGCTTGACTTGTATTGGAAGGACACCTCCTTTGATGCTGACATCCCCCAGGGTCATTTCCCCCTCATCTTCGATATTGAGGTCAAGGTAATTAGCTTGTCTTCTGAGACTGTTCTTTATTTTGCGGGTGACGTAATCGATAAGGTCTTTGGTGATGATCCCTTTTTTGAGATCGGCTTGAAAACGCTTATGATCAGCTGGATTTTCCTGGATCACCATGCTCGGCGTCCAGTAAGACTGCAAGCGGGAAAGGCGGAAAATTGAAAAGGGCCTGGTCACCCTCTGTTCAATTATCCCCTCGCCGAAATGTCGCTCGAATGCAGAAACGATTTTTGAGGATTCCTGGTTGAGTATCGATACAGCGTAGTTCCCAATTGCCAAGATCTGGGGGTCCTTTCCTTTGCCAGAAAACCGGATCGGCGCCATGCCGGGTAGAGGTTTCCCGTTTTCCCCGTAATGAAAAACCCGCGCATCAACCGATTCCCCATCGGGAGCCCGGCCTGATTCATATGCAAGAATTTCTCGCGTATGTCGCGGGTGTTTTGGGCCTTCCTGTCCGGGCAAAACAAGTGTCAACTCCATCCACTTTTCCAAGAAACCTCCCTTAAAAGATCATATTTCCACTTACAATATAACCGAATATTATTTTCAAGAATTCTATAGTTCTTCCCACTACTGTCCGGTAAATTTTGATTGTACGTTCATAACTATTCGAATTATTACGCTCTTTGACATAATTGTTCTTTTTTCGATTTGAATTTGCTTGAAATGATACCTTTTTGCCATTTTTGGGGTCAGGGGGGTATCAATGAATTCGGCCCAGTGACCACATAGCTGTCAAAACTGTCAAATATTTCATAACATCGTTTTAAAGTTGTAATCGCAGTTTCGCATGGAATTCGCTCATAGCTTACCCCGTAACAACACCTCAATTCCCAACTCCAGATCGCTCTGGGCAAAAATTTTGTCGATGATGCCCTCTTTGAGTTCGTCCGCAAGAGCCAGAATGTTAGTCAAGACCACGCGCAGTTGCTCAAGCTGAACGGACAGCCGATCGATTTCCTCCCGCTCGTGGTTCGTCAAATCCGTTCGGTACCAACGGTCCAATTGTTCCAGAAATACCCAGGTAAAATCCAGTTGTTCCGTGTGCAGCTTGATGGATCTCTCCACCGTCGCGTCGTCTAGCACATACGGTTTATCCCGAACCTGCAGGAGCGTAGCGTAGTGCACTTCGGCATCTGCCAGTTCGCCGTCGATGATCCCGGAGATCGTGGGTAACATGCTGATGGGTTGCCAATTGGGGCTTGCGGCATCAGTCATGGCTCTAACTCCAAAGGCTATTGAATCGGATCGCCGCAGTGCGGGTGTAATGCGCAGTATGCCGGGGATCGCGATGTCCGAGATAGTCTTGAATCAGGCGTGAGTCGCACCCTCTGTTTGCCAGATGGAAACCACAGCTATGACGTAGCATGTGCGGTGTCACCTTGAATGGCAGATTGGCCCGCTCGCCGATGGTCTGGACCAAGTAGGATACACCCTGTCGCGTGAAATTGGTCCTTCGTTCGGTGATGAACAGCCAGGGGAGCTGGTTCGACCCACGTTGATCGCGCTCGCGGAGATAACGCTTGATAGCCCGCAGTTCCTCACCAGTCAATGGTTGCTGCGTGGCCAGGCCATTCTTGAGGCGATGGACAAAGACTTGGGCGTCAGTGAAGGATAAAGAGGAGCACTGGAAAGCGCACAGTTCCGATACCCGCAGTCCATGGCGTTGCATGAAGAGACATAGCGCAAAGTCCCTCGCACCATAGCGGCCTTGCTTGGCGGCGTTGAGAAATTGCTCGAATTCTGCCTCGGTCAGGAAATCTTTCCCCCGATGGTCGAGGGCTGCAAGCTGGGTCATGATCGTACTCTTTACATTTAGCCGGTTCGGCATGGGCCCGCAGGTGGGTACGGAAAGGCCCTGTAGCGCAAAATAGCCCATCAACTCTTTACAAAATACTCCTTTTGTAAAGAGTTGCAACCTTTCAGGTGGAACTAAGCGGCCATTTCCAGATAGGCCTCGATCGGTAAGCGTGTATCCATGTCGAGATCGAATCGGCCGTAGGGATTGATGTGGGCATAGATCAACGGCGAAAGCGCCCGATAATCGACCACCTGCATGCGTTGGCGCCCGGTCGATTCGGACAGTAACAGCAGGAAGCATGATATTTCAGAGGGAGGCATACTTCAAATCCTTATATCCATAATTATAACATTGTATTGATACTTTTAGCAGCTTGGTGGTCACTGGGCCATATTGGCCTAGTGACCACATAGCTGTCAAATCCGCCAATTGTTACAAAACGCTGTTTTAAAATGTCGATATGTGGATTGTACTAAACGTCCCATCTGGAATATCATGCTGACTTTTGTTCCAGCATGATCTGATAAGGGGGGACGCACATGAAATGGCATTGGCAGACAGAGGAGCTTTGTGAGCATTGGTCATTAACCGCTGACGAATTGAGATTGGTGAGTGAGAGCACCAGTTATGGCCGTCGGAGATCTCGTCGTGATCGATTGGGATTTGCGATCATGCTCAAATGGTTTCAATTCCATGGCCGCTTCCCATCTGCAATTAAGGAGATACCCTCCGATATTGTACAGTTTATATCAAACCAAATCGACGCATTAAGGTCTGAAATTAATCAGTTTCACTGGGATGGTCGCACTGCAGAGCGGCACCGAGAAGAGATTTTCTCATTCCTGGGTGTCCAGCGGAGGACTCCCGAGCATAAACAGGCTTTACTGGCCTATCTCAACGATGACCTTCTGCCAATGGATTATTCAATTGAGCAGTTGCTGGAACGGGTGGGTGATTGGTTTCGTGAACAAAAGATCGAGCCATTAGGAGCAACACGGTTGGACCGCCTATTGCGCTCAGAGATGCACTCCTTCGAGAAGACCATTCTGAAGCGCATTGTTACCCATCTAACACCAAATACACAGCGCTTGATGGATGAATTATTAGCCTCCGAAGAAGCGGAGCCAGACACGCAACCGGCAGTTGCCGAACAAGATGTGGGCTTCGCCCAGTTGCGGTTGGACCCTGGCCGTGCGAGTTTGGACACGGTTTTTCAGGAACTTGCCAAGCTCAAACAGATTCGTGCGCTGGGACTGCCGACGTCTGATCTGTCAGCATTGTCTCCAAAATGGCTGGAAAAGTTCCGCCTTCGGGCTGGAGCCGTCACCATTTGGGATCTGCGCCGGAGTCCTCCACAGGTCCGCTACGGGTTGGTGGCGGCCTTTTGCTGGCAGCGTCAACATGAAATAATAGACGGACTGATCGATCTGTTGATTCAAATCGTTCACAAGATTGGTACCCGTGCCGAGACCAGGGTTGAGCGAGAACTGCTTGACGATATCCGCCGCGTTCACGGCAAAACTAATGTCCTGTTTCGCTTGGCTGAGGTCGCAGTTGATCAACCCGACGGCGTGGTCAAAAATGTACTTTATCCTGTTGTGGGTTTACAAACACTGCAAGACCTGGTCAAGGAGTACAAGTCCAGTGGTCCGGTGTTTCGGCAGACACTGCACACTGTCATGAGAGCTTCCTACAGCCACCATTACCGCCGAATGTTGCCGCAGATCCTGGATGCTTTGGAATTTCGCTCCAACAATAGCGCACATCGCCCGGTGATCAAGGCTCTTGAACTGTTGAAACGCCATCGCAATAGCGGGCAACAATATTTTACCGCTGATGACCAGGCTCCTATTGAGGGTGTAATCCGCAAAAAGTGGCGTGACATCGTAATGGAATCCGACAAGGACGGCAATGAATGCGTCAACCGCATCAACTACGAAATTTGTGTCCTGCAGGCACTGCGCGAGGGGCTGCGCAGCAAAGAAATCTGGGTGCTCGGTGCCGACCGTTTTCGCAATCCGGACGAAGATCTACCTGGAGATTTCGACAGCAGACGGGCCATCTACTATCAGGCGCTTGACTTACCGAGCGACCCTGAAACTTTTATCTCCAGTGTGAAAAAATCCATGGTAGACGGGTTGAGCATGCTCAATCAGGGGATGCCCAATAACCCAATGGTCAAGATCCGCAACAATGGCAAGAATCGCATCTGTGTAAGCCCGTCGGACCCGCAACCAGACCCGCTGAATATCACCTTGCTCAAAAACGATATCTTTAACCGTTGGTCAGCGACCAGCCTGATTGATGTGTTCAAGGAAGCTGATTTGCGTATCGGCTTCAGTGAGTTGTTTCATAGCACCGCGGTGCGTGAGGTGCTGGACCGATCGACCTTGCAACGCCGATTGCTGTTGTGTCTATACGGAATGGGCACCAACACGGGGCTGAAACGGGTCCTCTCCGGAGTACAGGACATAAGCTACAAAGAACTGCTGTACGTCAGGCAGCGTTTCGTTCGTAAAAGCGCCCTGCGCGAGGCAATCGCCAAAGTCGCCAACGCCACGTTTGCAATCCGCCAGCCGGAGATTTGGGGTGAAGGGAGCACGACTTGCGCCTCGGACTCGAAGAAATTCGGCGCCTACGATCAAAACCTGACCGCCGAATGGCATGTACGCTATGGCGGCCGGGGGGTCGTCGTGTATTGGCATTGCGAAGACAAATCGGTGTGCATCTATTCACAGCTGAAGCGCTGCTCCTCTTCAGAGGTAGCGGCAATGATCGAAGGAGTGCTGAGGCATGAAACCGACATGGAGGTACGGAAAAACTTCACTGATAGCCATGGACAAAGCGAGGTGGGATTTGCCTTTATGCATTTACTGGGCTTCGAGCTGATGCCGCGGCTCAAAGCAATCGCTCGGCAAAAGCTGTACTTGCCGGAAACCGGCTGCGCCGACGATTATACCAACCTGAAGGATGTATTGACCCGCCCGATCAACTGGGAGTTGATTCGCCAGCAATACGATGAAATGGTCAAATACGCGACCGCCCTGCGTCTGGGCACGGCGCAAGCCGAAGCCATATTGCGTCGATTCACGCGTGCCAACCTGCAACACCCGACGTACCAGGCCTTGGCGGAATTGGGCAAGGCACTCAAGACAGCGTTCCTCTGCCGCTACTTGCACGAGGAGTCTGTCAGGCGCGAAATCCACGCGGGACTGAACGTGGTGGAGAACTGGAACAGCGCCAATGGCTTTATCTTCTATGGTGAAGGCGGCGAATTATCGAGCAACCGTCGGGAAGACCAGGAACTCTCCGTGCTCTCGCTGCATCTCTTGCAACTTTGCCTGGTCTACGTGAATACTCTGATGATCCAGCGCGTGCTGGCCGAACCGACCTGGCGCCAACGCATGCAGGTGGTCGATTATCGGGCGCTGTCGCCGTTGATCTATGCCCACATCAACCCCTACGGCCGATTCGATCTCGACATGGACACACGCTTACCGATCGAGGCTTATCTGGAAATGGCAGCTTAGCTCCGCCTGGAAAGGTTGCAACTCTTTACAAAAGGCGTATTTTGTAAAGAGTTGATGTACTATTTTGCGCTACAGGGCCTTTCCGCACCCACCCGCGGGCCCATGCCGAACCGGCTAAATGTAAAGAGTGTAATCATGAACCAGCTTGCAGCCCTCGACCACCGGGGGAAAGATTTCCTGACCGAGGCAGAATTCGAGCAATTTCTCAACGCCGCCAAGCAAGGCCGCTATGGTGCGAGGGACTTTGCGCTATGTCTCTTCATGCAGCGCCATGGACTGCGGGTATCGGAACTGTGCGCTTTCCAGCGCTCCTCTTTATCCTTTGCCGACGCCCAGGTCTTTGTTCATCGCTTGAAAAATGGCCTGGCTACGCAGCAACCATTAACCGGTGAGGAACTGCGAGCGATCAAACGCTATCTCCGTGACCGCGACAAAAGTGGGTCGAACCAGCTCCCCTGGCTGTTCATCACCGAGCGCGGAACCAATTTCACGCGACAGGGTGTATCCTACCTGGTACAGACCATCGGCGAGCGGGCCAAGCTGCCGTTCAAGGTGACACCGCACATGTTACGTCATAGCTGTGGTTTCCATCTGGCAAACAGAGGGTGCGACTCACGCCTGATTCAGGACTATCTCGGCCACCGCGATCCTCGACATACTGCACATTACACCCGCACTGCGGCAATCCGCTTCAATAACCTTTGGAGTTGAGATCCATGACTGATACCAAAAGGCCCATTTGGCAGCCCATCAGCATGTTACCCACGATCTCCGGGATCATCGACGGCGAACTGGCAGATGCCGAAGAGCACTACGCTACGCTCCTGCAGGTTCGGGAAAAACCATATGTGCTAGACGACGCGACGGTGGATAGATCCATCAAGCTGCACACGGAACAACTGGATTTCACCTGGGTGTTAGCGATCATCAAAATGCCCCCATTTTGGATCACGTGGCGGCGGTTGATTTTGGACTTTAGGCGCACCTGTGCGTCGAGTACCCTGCCTGAAGCCGCAGCTACCCATTGAGCTTGGGATTCAAGACGTACCCATGCCCTTTTTCAGGATTTCGGTTTTTTTGCTTGTAAGGCCACTGGCCTTATTTTCTGCATCGATAAGATCTCCCATCCATCGTCAGGAATGTTCCGTTCATGGTGAGACGGTCCAGGATGGCTGTGGCGGTAGTAGCGTCAAAGACCTTGTTCCATTGGGATGGGACGAGGTTGGTGGTCATGATGGTGGTTTTTACTTCAGCCCGTTTGGCGATGATCTGGAAGATAGCATCGGCCTGGTCCTTTGAAGGAAAGGCATAACCGACCTCGTCCAGACACAGGACAGGCACTTTGGCGTAGAAGTCGATGGCGCTGTAAAGGCTTTTTGCCTTTGCAATCCTTGCCATCAGATCAAAGAGTGAGAGGAACATGGTCTGGTGCCCCTTCATGACGGCATCATGGCACAGCGCCTGGGCCAGATGGGTCTTGCCGACGCCCGCCGGGCCGATCAGGACGAGGTTACACGGCTGCGTGAGCCAGGGGTGGGCCATGAACTCCATCAGCTTTTCTCTGGGGATCTTGGGATTGAACTTCCAGTCGAACTCGCCCATGGTCTTAACCCGCTTGATTCCGGAACGGGCCAGCAGGTAGCCGATCTTTTTTGCCTGCCTGAGACGCGCCTCCTCTTCCAGGAAGCGCTCAAGAAAGGCCCGCTCATCGTCCGAGAAAGAGTGCTGATCCGACAGAAGACGAAACAGGCTCCACAGTTCAGAGAGTCGGATCATAATCGGCAAGGCTCCTTTCTTCGTAGGATATGGCAAGCAGACTGCCGTTATAGGGTGTCACCGGACAGGCCGCCGACGACACTGGTTTTGCCAGTATGGCTGCCACAACATCAGGACGTACTGCCTTCTGGCTAATCGCCTCCCTGACCGCCGACAAAAGGCATGGCTTGCCGAAGATTACCAACAGGCGAAACAGGGTATAGGCGGCCTTCAGGGGATCGTGACCGTCGCGTTCTCCATCTTGGATGAAGCGGGCAATATCGGTGTTCATCCGCATCATCAGCAGATAAATCCGCTTCTGCTTGTAAGCCGGGGTAAGCGACAGCAGGTCGGTACGATGGGTTGGATGCTCGATGGTCTGTTTCTTTGCAAACGAGCGGCGATGGCTTGCCACCGGGTGAGAGTTGACGATAACCTCGACCTTCTCCGGATAGAGGGCAACGGTCACACTTCGGCCCGAGTAACGCGACGGCACCGAATAGCGATTGCTTTCCACCTCCACGAAACCGGTCTTTGATACACAGGCCACAACAACCCGTTTGACGGGATATCCAATGGCCGGCAGCTTTTTCAGCGGTTCGTCGCACGAAGCATCCGAAGGCGACATGCCGGTCATGCTGTGCGGCGTATTGTTGCGAACCCTTTGCCACTGATTAACCAGGCGATTGAGATCAGGCAGATCTTTTGGATGCTGGGTGTATAGAAACGACCTGATATCCCGGATTACCCGCTCCACCCGTCCTTTGCCCTTCTCTGTCAACTACACAAAGTGAAACACATCAGAGTCGTTTTTTTCGTGTGACCCATCCTTTCCATCCCCTCTGCGGTCGTCAATTCGAGCTTCTTGAATACCATAATGCCTGGGGTGAAGACCGCGTATACTTCCTGGACCCATCAGGCCAATTGCAAAGGCTTCCCGCATCGTGGACGGACGTGGCAGGTGAAGATCCTTATGTTGCCGTGGCAAAAGGACGTTCCCCTTTTCGTGCAAAGGAGTTGCTACAGCTTGCAGACCTTCTTTCCAGACTTCAGCGGGAGGGTTTGTAAATGGAAATACGCCGCATATGTAATCTAAAATATGCCGTTATACTTATAGCAAAAGGTCAAATGGTCCAAGCAACTGCTTCAATAACTTATAATAACGACATATTAGCCATTAATTGTCTTGACTCCTTATTTGATTGCGGCATAATAATATTAACATATTATGCTATCGTTAAGGAGGTTCATATGGCACCTACCAAACCCGTTCTCCCAAAAGAGAGGGCCTTGCGAGAGAGCGGCGCATTAAACACCCATCCAGTGACCGATGCCTTGTTTAGCAAAAGCGACTTTTTCGATCCCCGCGACTTAGTCCAAGTAAAGTACGAGATGCTTCGTAAGGTGAATCAGGAGGGGCAGTCCATCAACCAGACTTCCGCCGCGTTTGGATTCTCCCGTCCATCCTTCTATAAGGTGTTGGCAGATTATGAACGTGAAGGGATAACTGGCCTGCTTCCCCGAAAGCGTGGTCCCCATGGTGGCCATAAACTCACAGCCGAGGTTCTGGAGTTCGTAAAAGAGAACTGCTCAACGGAACATTCTATGAGCATTCCAGAGCTTCTTTGCGAAGTGGAGAAGCATTTTGAAATACGGGTACACCGCCGCAGCCTTGAACGCGCAATAAAACGCTTCGAAAAAAAAACGCCGCAGATTGCCGGGAAGAAATAGCATGCGCCCGCATGGACAGAGACGATGCTTTAGTGGAGCGTTACGAGGAGATTCGCCGGACCTTTTCCGATCGACATCATGGGGTGTCAATGTGGGGGCTGGTAGTTTTAAGGACAAAGGGCATGGTTGCGTGGGCAAGGTTGTGGCGAGAACATGAAGAAGGTGACGTGAAACATGCGCATCATGCTCCATCAGTTTCAGCGACGCCGTCTCTTCCAAGCTGCAGTGATGAAGTAGTCAGAGTACTGGCGGGAATGGTCTGGGCTATTCAAGAGGAGGCATGCCATGAGCCATGATTCACAGGGCAAGATCAGGACGCAGCATCTTCGTCGGAGCGCTTATCTGTATGTGCGGCAGTCCTCCCTTCGGCAGGTGATGGAAAATACCGAAAGCACAGAGCGTCAATATGCCCTTCGACAGCGGGCGATTCAGCTAGGCTGGGCACAGGAGCAGATCGTGGTGATCGATAGCGATCTCGGCCAATCGGGAGCTTCAGCGGCAGATCGGCTGGGCTTTCAGTATCTGGTTGCCGAGGTAGGGTTAGCGCATGCCGGCATAGTGATGGGGTTGGAGGTGAGCAGGCTTGCGCGGAATTCTGCAGATTGGCACCGGCTCCTCGAAATGTGCGCACTCACCGACACGCTGATCCTCGATGAGGATGGACTGTACGATCCTGCTCATTTCAATGACCGGCTCCTCCTTGGGCTAAAGGGAACAATGTCAGAAGCGGAACTGCATATTATCAAGGCAAGGCTGCAGGGTGGAATCATCAACAAAGCGAAGCGCGGGGAGCTGATGGTCCCGCTCCCTGTCGGTTTCCAATATGGCCACCAGGGCGAGGTGAAGTTTGATCCCGATCGTCAGGTGCAGGAGAGCGTGCGGGTATTATTTGAGACATTTCGACGCACCGGCTCTGCCATGGCTACTGTAAAGGAATTTCGTAAGCTGGGGCTATTATTCCCTCATCGTGTACATGGCGGAGCTGCCAAAGGCGAGGTGGTATGGAAACCACTTTGTCATTCACGAACCCTTTGGCTTCTCCACAACCCACGCTATGCCGGGGCCTTTTTCTATGGCCGCACGCGTCAGCGTCACAATTCGCATGGAAGTGTTCGCTATCAGAAGCTGCCGTTGGAGGAATGGACAACCTTTATTCCTGACGCCCATACGGGTTACATTTCATGGGAGCAATTCGAGGAAAACGAAAGGAGATTGCTGGAAAACGCCCAGGCCCACGGCGGAGAACGCAAGCGGAGCCCTCCTCGCGAAGGCCCTGCGTTGCTGCAAGGGATCGTCATATGCGGCAGATGTGGTAACAGAATGACAGTACGCTATCACAAAATCAGAGAACGCTTGGCTCCGGACTATGTCTGTCAACGTGAAGGCATCGAGAATGGCGAGAGATTCTGCCAAAAAATGCCAGGCTCAGGGCTGGAACTGGCCATTGGAGCTCTGCTGGTCGAGACCGTCACACCATTGACCCTGGAAGTGGCAATTTCAGTTGAAGACGAACTCACACGCCGCAGGGATGAGGCCGATTGTCTGCGCCGAAAGCACGTTGAGCGTCTCCGTTACGATGCTGACTTGGCCCGGCGCCGATATATGCAGGTTGATCCCGACAACCGACTTGTGGCCGATGAACTTGAAGGGGAGTGGAACGGAAAACTCAAAGCCCATAAAGACGCTTTGGAAGCATTGGAAGAACAGAGACGCAATGATGTACAAATAGTAGGGGCGGAACAACGTGCCCAGATTCTTGCCTTAGCCAAGGATTTCCCGACGTTATGGAATGACCCTCGAACACCAAGTCGAGAACGTAAGCGTATGGTGCTGTTGCTCATCGAGGACGTGACCCTTACCAAAGGATTGGGAATAACCGCAAATGTTCGTTTCAAGGGAGGGGCCACTAAAACGATCACGCTGCCGCAGCCTCCTCCTATCGCCGAGCTTCGCAAAAATCCTGCTCACTTAGTGGCCGAAGTTGACGGGCTGCTTGACGACTACACCCATAGCCAAATCGCAGCGATTCTGAACCATAAGGGCATGCGTACTGTAGATGGAGGATCTCTTGACCGACTGAATATCCGGAATATCCAGGAAGCCTACGGACTTCTTCCACGGTATGAGCGGTTAAGAAATCGTGGTATGCTCACCATGTCAGAGGTTGCCGAGAAACTCGGCATTACCTACGCCACGGCCAAAACTTGGAACCAGGCTGGACTCCTGAAATCTTATCCGTACAACGACAAACACGAGTGCCTTTTTGAACCGTTTGCGGGTGAAGCATTAGTCAAGGGAAAGCACAAGGGGCTCATCGCTTCCCTGCATAAAGCACGCTGCTCGAGGAAAAATCCACCCCAACATCATGACGAGGTGCAGTATGAAGCCTAGCCCTTCTCATTGGCCCGGTACGGGGTGCAGGGGTGAATGGCAAAACAGTAATGCCTGGAGAAATCCACAAACTGGGCATTGAGACGAAGGACGGGTTTGCGGGAGATCACCACACTCTTGAGGTTGTCATAACGATGGGCATGGGCAATCCCACGGCACTCCTGAAACGCCTCCAGATGACCATCCAGAAAGAACTCGAAGGTCATTCGGGGATAGAAGCGAACCACCAGAAAGCGGGACCAGGCCAGGATATAGACAAAACCGTAGACCGTTCCCCATGGAAGCGTTAGCACCATCCAGTCCACCTGGGCTTCCTCCGCCGGCAGCAGCACCTGCTCATGGAACATGGCCGGCTTCTTTGTGCGCAGTTTTTTTGTCACCCGACTCACTGTCGGATAGCTGCCGGCAAAGCCAAGCCCCAGCAGTCGTTCATAAACCTGGGTGGCTTTCAGTTTCGGGTGCTCGCCATACCACGACTCGATGAGACGCCAGTAGGGGGTGACAATGCCGTCATTGTCAGAGCGTTTGCGCATAGTTCCGTCGCTATGGATGATGCGCGAGACGGTCTTTCGGCACATCCCGCAATACGCGGCAATCTGGCGTATGGAAAGTTTTTCGGTCTCATAGCGCTGCAGCACGAAGGCGGTAAGTTCGTCATCGATCATGGCGTCCTCCCAAAACAAAAGGATAGAAGGCGTTGTAAGCCCGAACCCCAGAAAAATTGGGAACGTTTATAATACAATGGTTTACGCAGTTGTCGGCAATTATCAGTCCTGCCAGAAATTTTTAAACCTATCTGCAGCAAGGTTGGTGTACCTAACCGTGTGCTGTATGTTTTTGTGTCCAAGATAGTGCTGGATGCTGCGGGTGTCTTTCCCCTCATTGGCCAGCTTGAAGCCTGTTGAGTGTCTCAGCATTTGGGGATGGATTGGCATACCCAATTGGGCCTGTTCCCCAGCTCTCGCTATGATTTTGGAGAAGGTGGATGCCGTGAGGGGGCCTTTACGTTCGGTAATAAAAACATACTGGGTATCAGGGTAATCGCGTCCGATTTTTCGAAGGGCCCTGAGTTCCGGGCCGAACAACGGATGGGTGCTGGGGGTGCCGTTTTTCCGGCGGTTCACATGAAACAGACCATATTTCAGGTCAATTTGCGTCCAACGCAATGAGATTAATTCCGAGACCCTCAAACCATGCCGATAGGCTATCAGGATCATTCCCGCATCTCGATCACCATGTCTTCCGAGGTGACGCGCTGAGGATATAAGTTTTTCCACCTCATCAGGTATCAGATATTCCCGGCTACGCCGGTCTGCGTTTTTTGGTTTTCTTAACTCTTTTCCCAATCGTGATACCCCACTATAGTGAACATTCCGTAAAATGATGTTCGGCCTGGTAACTTTCTTGTGCTACAGTGCTCCCATTTTGCTCATTATAGCGTAATTAACATTCCGTAAAAAGGTCATTTTACGGAATGTTCCACATCGAACTCAACCTGATTTCCGGATGAATTCACGAGAAAACAATGCGCGCCAGCGACAGAAACCTGACTATTCTCACTGAACCTGAGAGACAGGCGCTATATGGCCTACCAGATTTTGACGTTTTTCAGCGCGCCGAGTATTTCGCGCTAACCACGCAAGAGCTCAGCCTTGCGCATCGACGTAACAGCGTGCCTGACCAACTTTTGTGTATGTTGCAGCTAGGCTATTTCAAGGCCAAGCAAACCTTCTTCGGTTTTACATTCGCCGACGTGCCCAAGGAGGATATCGAATTTCTGTTGCGGCACTATTTCCCGGGCAAGTCATTCAACCCCAAGCCGATTAGGAAGGCAGAATACTATGCCCAGCGTAAGGAAATAGCCCGGTTGTTCGGTTACCGTCCCTGGCCCAATGACTACATGCCCCTTCTGGCCGAAAAGGCAGCTATGTTGGTCACTCGTGATGTCACGCCGGGCTTCGTGGCGGCTGAACTGATTGCGTTTCTGCGTCACGAGAAGATCATCCGCCCAAGGTACACTACCGTGCGGGCGGTAATCAGTGAGGCACTTTCCGCCGAGCGCCGGCGACTGGGAGAGATGGTAGATTCTGTGCTTGACGAAAAATCTGCCGCTGCTTTACGCCAACTTCTGGTGCGAGATGATACTTTGTCTGAACTCGCGGCTATCAAGCAGGACGCAAAAAACTTCGGCTACAACATGATGCGGTTGGAGCGGCAGAAACGGGCTTTGCTTGAACCGCTGTATCAGATTGCCAAACGCCTGTTACCGCAACTCAACATCTCGCAGCAGAATGTAGCGTACTACGCGAGCCTCGTCTATTACTATACCATTTACGATTTGCGCCGTCTGCAGCCTAGTCAGACGAATTTGTATCTGCTGTGTTACGCCTGGCACCGCTATCGCCAACTAAACGACAACCTGGTCGACGCCATGGGCTATCACATGAAAAAGATCGAGGCGGAAACCAGAAGCAGAGCCGAAAAACAATTTTTCCTGGCACAGATAGAACGGCAACCCGATGGTGCGAAGGTCGGGAGGCTTCTTCTGCTTTATGTAGAGGATGAGGTTACCGACGACACCCTATTCGGTGAGGTGCGCAACCAAGCGTTCGAGATTATGCCGAAAGAGGATCTCTTGATTACGGGCCGGCGTTTTTGCGAGAAGCCCGTCAGTCAGATGGAGTTCCGCTGGCAAGCGCTGGACAAGGCTGCGGGACGGATTCGGAAACAACTCCGCCCGCTGGCCATGACTCTTGACTTCTCCAGCACGACGGCCGATAGCCCCTACCTCGCCGCTCTACGCTGGATGAAGGGCGTTTTTAGCCGGCATCAGCAGCTATCACAACGGCCAATCTCCGAGATCCCCGCCCATACAATACCCAAGCAGTTACACCCACATCTTCTGGAGTTCGACAGCGAAGGGAACGCTATCCGTTTGCGCAGCGGCCGTTATGAATTCTGGATCTACCGCCAAGTCCGAAAACGTCTCGAAGCCGGCAATCTGTATGTCGACGACAGTGTGGGGCATCGTCTATTCAGCGACGAACTGGTACCCCCTGATCGCGAGGCGAGCGCCATTCAGGCACTGGACATCCCTTGGCTGCGGCAACCTGTCGATACCACGCTGGATAACCTGTTCGCTGAACTTAACGGTTTGTGGCAAACCTTCGAACGCGAGTTGCGCCAAGGAAAACTCAAACATCTGGAATTCGACAAAGTCCGCAAAAAGCTGACCTGGCACAGGCCCAAGGCCGACAAGGATAAGACACTGCAAGACAGCTTTTACTCGAAGGTTCAGTCCCGAGACATCACGGATGTCTTCCGCTTTGTAAATGAGCAATGCAGTTTCCTGTCGGCGATGACACCCCTACAGCCGCGCTATGCGAAGAAGATTGCCGACGAAGATAGCCTGATGGCGGTGATTATTGCCCAGGCGATGAACCATGGCAATCTCAGCATGGCCGAGACCTGCGATATCCCCTATCACATCCTGGACGAAACCCACCATCAGTATCTTCGTCTCGCCACGCTTAAAGCGGCTAACGATAGAATCAGTAATTTTATCTCACAACTGCCAATTTTTCCCTACTATTCGCTTGATCTGGAAGTGCTTTACGGTAGCGTCGACGGCCAGAAATTCGAGACTGGCGATCCTACCGTCAAGTCACGCTACTCTCGCAAATACTTCGGCGCAGGCAAAGGCGTTGTCGCATTCAGCCTGCTGGCAAACCAGATACCGCTACAAACGGAACTGCTGTCCGCGAACCAGCATGAGTCGTACTGGGTGTTCGATATCTGCTACAATAATACCGCCGATATCGTGCCGACGCTGATTACCGGTGATATGCACAGCATCAACAAGGCAAACTTTGCAATCTTGTACTGGTTCGGAATGGCGCTGGCACCGCGTTTCACCAACCTGGACGCGCAGTTAAAGCATCTGTTCTGTGGGAACAATCCGGAGGAATACCGTGACTACCTGATTCAACCGTTGGGTCAAATCGACCGCCAACTAATCGTCGACGAAAAAACAAATATCGATCGTATCGTCGCCACGCTCGGGCTCAAGGAAATGAGCCAGGCCACCCTGGTCAGAAAGCTGTGCACCTTGTCCACGCATCATCGCACACGGATGGCGGTTTTCGAGTTCGATAAACTGATCCGGAGTATTTACACACTGCGCTATTTGCTGGATTCCCAACTGCAACGCAATGTTCACCGATCGCAGAACCGAATCGAATCCTACCATCAGCTACGTTCCGCCATAGCACAGGTAGCCGGCAAGAAGGAGCTGACTGGACAAACAGAGCTGGACGTGGCAATAAGCAACCAGTGCGGGCGCCTGATTGCGAACGTAGCAATAGCCTACAATTCGATCCTTCTTTCAACCTTATTGACCCGCTATCA
>Ga0316225_1001791_pt1 | contig 19055 bp, 14 predicted proteins | sample TBH18015metaG_FD_206010 | JGI IMG/M metagenome (GOLD analysis project Ga0316225, IMG submission 206010) | Freshwater microbial communities from Trout Bog Lake, Wisconsin, USA - TBH18015 | ecosystem: Environmental > Aquatic > Freshwater > Lake > Hypolimnion/Profundal zone | place: USA: Wisconsin... | reverse complement strand
GGAGCAGGCGCTGGTGAAGCTGGACGCGATGAAGCCGGTCATCCTCCGCAATAACCGCTGGCGCTGCGATCACGGCTGGGACATCGACCTCGACGATGGATCGTCCAACTATGAATTGCGCAACAATCTCTGCCTGAACGGCGGCATCAAGAACCGCGAGGGGTTTTACCGGGTGGTGGAAAACAACCTCATGGTCAACAATGGCTTTCACCCGCATGTCTGGTTCAAACATAGCCAGGACGTGGTGCGGCGGAATATCTTCTGGAGCGACCATTATTTGCCCGCCGGCGGAATGCCCTCGACGCCGTGGGGCCAGGAACTGGACTACAACCTCGTCCACCACGCTGGCCTGGCCGAGCCCCAGCCGGCCACCAAGCTGGCGGCCGGATCCAAACGCGACGCGCATTCACTGGAAGGTGATGCGCTGTTTATGGATGCCGCCCGCGGCGATTTCCGTGTGCAAGACGGATCGCCCGCGCTGGCCCTCGGTTTTACCAATTTCCCGATGGATCAGTTCGGGGTGCAAAAGCCCGCGCTCAAGGCCATCGCGCGGACCCCGGAAATGCCGAAGTCAAACCCGGGCTCACGATCGGGCAGGGCAGTGCCGGCGCAACAGCCGGCCCAGTCCCTTTGGGAGGCGGTGGTTCGTGATATCGCCGGCCTGGGGGACCGCTCCGCCTACGGTCTGCCCGGCGAGGACGGGGTGTTGTTGCTGCGCGTGCCCGAGGGCAGCCAGGCCGCCCGGGCAGGCCTGCGAAAGGACGATGTCATCCTCGGCGCCAATGGCAAGCCCGTGCGCCACATCGCCGACTTGCGGGCGATGCTGACCGGAGCCGGTGGCCAGGGGCTGACCCTGGAGGTTCATCGTCAGCAAGCCACGATAACGCTGAAGGTGGAGAAACCCAGCGAGGCCAAGCCCTGAAAACCTGCACACCCGCCGGAGGCGATGGGGACGACTTCGGGACCCTTGGAAAAAACGGGGTTTCGGGTCCGACCATGGGAACGCGGCGGCGGCGACGACCCGAGGACCGCATTTCTGGCTTTTCGCGGCGGCGTGAATCGAGCTAAGCTGGACGCATGATGGCCGACTCTGGCTGCCCTGGTCCCGTTCTCTGGCGCGGCGCGCCGATCCCTGCGCGTCCGTGGGTGCCGCGCTATGGTCGGCGGGACCGGCGGGCGGTCCCGATCACTGGGATTGCCCCGAGATCCGGCCTCGAGATGCTGGGCGGCGCTCAAAGGTCCCTGCGGGACAAAGGGCGAGGACACTGGCTAGCCACCATCCGAAGGGCATTGGGGCTGACGGTGGTCCTGCTGGGGACGAGTTTCCGGCTGGCTGCGGCGGAGCAAACCGAGGCGGGAGCCTTTCGAGTGGCCGCCGACGAGTATACGGCTGGTTACTGGAAACAGGCGGAGGCCGATTTTGCCGAGTTCGCCAGGAAATACCCGGAATCCACCAATTTGCCGAACGCGTTTCTGTGTCAAGCGGTGGCTCGCTATCACCAGACGAACTATGTGGGGACCATTGATCTGCTTTCGAGCCACCAGGGCCAGGCCGGGAAATGGGCGGAGGCGTACTCGTTCTGGCAGGCCAAGGCGTGGCAGGCCAAGGGCGACGGCGCGACCGCCGCGGAGGCTTTCGGGAAGCTGATCCAGCAGTTTCCCGGTTCGCCGCTCTGCCTGGAAGCCGCGGTGGAGGAGGCCCGGGCCCGCGCTGGGTTGGGGGACTGGGGACGGGTGATCGAATTGCTCCAAAAACCGGAGGGGACTTTTCAAACCGCGGTGCGCACGAACGCGACGGCCGAAGCGATCGCGAGTGGTTGGCTGTTGTTGGGCGAGGCCCAGTTTGCGCGGCGGGATTACCTCGGGGCGGAGGCGGCCATACAACCGCTGGCGCGCCTGGCGCAGGACGTCAAGCGGTTGAGCCCGGAGGCGGCTTGGCAATGGCACTATCTGGTCTCGCGCCTGCGGGTGGCCCAAGGGCGCCTGGAAGAAGCGCTGGCCAACAGCACCAACCTCCTGGCGGCGGCGGCCGCCACCGCGGACCCCGCCCAGCAAGCGGAGAGCTATGCCTTCGTCGGCGAGTTGTGGGAGCGATTGGGGCGAGCCGAGGAGGCGGTCAACGCTTACACGAACAACCTGGCCGGAGGCATCCCGCCCGAACGACAGACCCAGGCCTTACAGAGGGTGACCGAATTGTTGATCAGCAGCAACCAACTTGCCCAAGCGGCGGTCCGGCTCGAGGACTTTGCGGTTCGTCTGCCCGACGCGCCGCCCACCCCGGTGGCACTGTTGTTGCTCGGTGAATTACGCCTTCGCCAGCAGGCCGTCGAACCGGTTCCGTGGCGTCCGGTCAACCCGTCGACCAATGCCCCGTCGGCGACCAATTATCTGGCCAAAGCCAGCACCGCGTTCTCACAACTGTTGACGAACCGGTTCGCGTCCAGTTCACTCCTGGGGCGCGCTGAGTTGGGCCTGGGCTGGTGCTCTTGGCTCCAAGAGGACTGGCCGAAGTGCGAGACCGCCTGCCAGGCGGCGGTGGAGCAGTTGCCCCGCTCCCCCGACCAGGCCGTCGCCCAGTTTAAGCTCGCGGACGCCCTGTTCAAACAAGACAAATACCGCGCCGCGATCACGCAGTACAACGCGATCCTCGACCGCTACCGCGATCTGCCCCAAGTCAGCAGCAATCTCTTCGAGCCCGCCCTGTACCAGTCCGCGCGGGCGGCCTTGGCGGGAGGCTTCTTGTCCGACGCCACCAACGCGCTGGGTCGGATACTGTCCGCGTATCCGAACGGTTTTCGCGCCGACCGGGTGATGTTGCTGGCCGGCCAGGGGATCAGCCGGCGCGGCGGCCAAGGGGATCCGGAGGAAGCCCGGCGGATGTTCGCCGAGGCCGCCCAGCGGTGGCCGGACTCGGCGCTGGCGCCCCAATTCGCGCTCGCCGTCGCCCGCACCTATGAGCAGGAGAACCAACTGGCGAAGGCCATCGGGGAATATCGCCAGTGGATTGAACGGTTTCCTACCAACTCCGCCCGGCCGCAGGCGGAGTATTATCTGGCCATCAATCAGTTCCTGGCCGGCAACCTCACCAACGCGCTCGGGCTCATGACCAATCTCGTCGCCCACTATCCCACCGACCCTGTCACGCCCCTGGCGCAATGGTGGCTGGGGGATTATTACTACCGAACCGACAATCAGTACTTGAAGGCCGAACTCATCTACCAGGCGATCTACAAGAACACGAACCTGCCCCCCTCCGATCTGACCTACCAGGCCCAAATGATGGCGGGCCGGGCGGCGATGAGACGCCAGGGCTGGCCCGAGGCCATCAACCATTTCACCAACCTGACCAGCGACGCCAAATGTCCCGCCCCCATTTGGGCCGAGGCCATGTTCGCTTACGGTGACACGCTGGTCAGCCAGGAGTCGACCAACAAAGCGGACGATTATGGGACGGCGAGCCAGGTGTTTAATCGGATCGTCAAGGAGCAGCCGACGAACCGGCTGTCAGCCGCCGCGCTCGGGGCCAAGGCCAATTGCTATTGGCAATTGGCCCAGCAAAAAGGCCAACTGGACCAACTCACCAATGCCGCCCAGGCCTTCCAGGAGGCTATCGCTTTCCCGGGCGTCGATGTCCGCGTCCGCAGCATGGCCGAGGTCGGCTGGGGCGCGGTCATCGAAAAACAGGCTCGGCAAAAGTCTGACCCGGAACGCCAAACCCTCCTCAACCAGGCGCTCGACAAGTACCTCCATGTCCTCTTCCGAAAGAACCTGGCCGGGGACGAGCAGCCCGATCCGTTCTGGCTTAAGAAAGCCGGGCTCGAGGCCGCCCGCCTCGCTGAGGAGTCGGGCCAGTGGCACCTGGCCATTGAGGTCTATCAACGGTTGGAAAAACTCCTCCCGCCCCTGACCCCTTCGCTCGAGCTTAAAATCCTCAACGCGCGCGCTAGCGAGAAGGCGAGGAAATCCTGAACCGCAAGCCATGACCACGACCGCGCCCCTGCTGGAGGCATTGATAGCGCTGCCGAGCGTGAACCCGGCCTTGATCGAGCCCGGTTCGTCGCAGGCGGGGGAACGACGCGTGGCTGAGTTCCTGGCGGCCTTGGCGGCGAAGGCCGGGCTCGACGTTGAATTGCGCGAGGTCTTCCCGGGCCGGCCCAATCTCCTCGTGCGCCTGTCACCGTCGGGCCGGACGCGACGGCGGATCCTGCTGGCCCCCCACCTGGATACCGTCAATGCGGCCGAGCCGCAGTTCACCCCACGCCGGCAGGGAGGACGCCTTTATGGCCGGGGCGCCTGCGACACCAAGGGCTCAGCCGCCGCCATGTTCGACGCCGTGCGCGACCTCGCGCTGGCGGGTCCGCGTCCGGCGGAGACCGAAATCGTCTTCGCCGGTCTGGTGGATGAGGAGAACGGCCAGGCGGGGTCGCGCGCCGTGGTGTCGGAGGGTTTCCAGGCCGACCTGGCGATCGTCGGCGAGGCAACGCGCTTGCGGGTCGTTACCGCGCACAAGGGCAGCCTCTGGCTCGACCTCGAAACCCGGGGCAAGTGCGCCCATGGTTCCCGTCCGGAGCTGGGCCGGAACGCGGTTCACCTCATGGCGCGGATCGTGGTCTGGCTGGAGACGGCCTACGCGGCGCGGCTCCGTGCCCGGCGGCACCCGTTGCTCGGCTGCGCCACGGTGAGCGTGGGGACCATTCATGGCGGGACCCAGCCCAACATCGTGCCCGATCGGTGCGCCATCCGAATCGACCGCCGCACGCTCCCGGGGGAAACCGAGGCCAGTGTGCGCCGGGAGCTGCGGCTCTGGTTGCGCCGCGAGAAGCTGGCGGCTGCCTTGCCGAAGGGTCGTTCCGTCACCTGCCTACCGCTCCAAACCGATCCCCGTCTGCCGCTGGTCGCCCAACTCATCCGGAGCGTGGGCCGTGGGCGCCATGCCGGCGCCCAGTACTTCTGCGATGCCTCGGTGCTGGCCCAGGGTGGCATTCCCAGCGTCGTGTTCGGCCCGGGCGACATCTCGCAGGCTCACACCGCCGACGAGTGGGTCGCGCTGGCCTCGCTCGAACGCGCCCGGGCCGGCTTGAGCCGCTTTTTGAAAGCTCTTCCTTGAACCAAACCAGGGGTCCGCAGTCCAACCTATCGCATGTTAGCAACCAAACCTGAGCCACCACCGTCGACCTCGGCCGCCCACCAACGCGCCACCTTTTTCCGGCAGAGCGGTTGGCTGATGATCGCCACCGTGGCGGGCGGCTTCTTTATGTACGGAGTGCATCTCCTGGCCAAGTCCAAGAGCATTCCGCAGGGGGTGTACGGCGAGTTTGGCGTCTACCTGGCCTTGGTGATGTGCGTCCCGCAGGCACCCCTCCAGATGATGATGGCCCAGCAAACCGCGCGGGGCTTAGCGACCGGGCGCACGCGGGAGGTTGCCGGCGTGTTCCGGCTGGTTTCGCTGGGCACCTTCGGCCTCTGGCTGGCAGCCGCGCTGGTCATGTTCGGGTTCCAAAAGACCATTTTGGAGCACTGGCAAATCACCAGTCCCGTGGGCCTCTGGGTCACCATTCCGGCTATTCTGTTATCGATGTGGATGCCGTTGTTCCAGGGGATCTTGCAGGGACAACAGAATTTTCTGTGGCTGGGCTGGAGCCAATTGAGCAACGGGGTTTTGCGCCTGGTGGTGGCAGCCCTGGCGGTGCTGGCCTTGGGCGGCCAAGCGCCGGGGATGATGGCCGGCGTGCTGGCGGGTCTGGTCTTCGCCACCGCAGTGGCCGTTTGGCAGTCCCGCACGTTATGGAGCCTGGCCCCCAAGTCGTTCGACTGGCGGGAACTCCTGCGCCAGGTGGTTCCCCTCATGCTCGGGTTCGGCGCCATCCAGTTCCTGTTCACCTCGGACACCATGTTCGTCAAAAACTACTTCACAGCCGTCGAAACTGGCGCCTATGTCAGCGCGGGCACGCTCTGCCGCGCCCTGATGTGGATGGTCGGCCCTATGGTGACCGTCATGTTCCCCCGGATTATCCATAGCACGGCCAAGGCGGAAAAGACCGACCTGGTCGGCCTGGTGTTGATCGGAACCGCGGTCATTGCCATCACCGGCTCGGTGTGCCTGGCCCTGCTCGGGCCGTGGGTGGTAAGCCTGGTCTACACGAAAGAATACGTCGCGGTAGCCACCCAGATCCTTCCCTGGTACGCCGGGGCGATGGTCCCGCTGGCGCTGGCCAACGTGCTGCTCAACAGCCTCCTGGCCCGATCCGCCTTCAAGATCGTCCTCGTCCTCTGCGTGATGGTGCCGGTCTATATCCTGGGCTTGACCCGATTTCACAGCAGCCTGGTGATGGTGCTCCAGGTGATGAGCGTCTGCAACCTGCTGGTGTTGGCCGCGAGCGCCTGGTTCACTTGGGGGCCCGGAAAACCGGCCCCCAAACCCCTCCCGGCCACGGCGGCGGCCTAGGCCAAATTCAAACTCACTGGCCACCACCAGCGCCGGCCCCCCCGGTGCCGCCGGAACTGCTGCGGCCGGATAGGCTCGAACTGGTTGTGCTTTGTGTCCGGGTGGCACGGGCGGTGAGGGGATTGCTGTCTCCCAACAACGAACTGCGGTTGTTGCTGTTGCGCGCGGCAGTGGTGCGATTGAACAGATCCTGAAGCGCCTGGTTGACGTCTTGAGGGCCCGCGTTGCGCAAGTCCCAGGCCTTGACGACTTCCTTGCGAGCGGCAATGGCATCCAGATTTGCGACCAACCGCGCTATCAGCGGCATACGCGTGGCCGGGGCGGTCACCAGAATCGAGGAAGTCCGCGGATCGGGAACCGCCAAAACCCGGGCTTTCTTCAACCCCGCCTCGGTGCTCGAGTTGGCGGAAGCCTCGGCCGCTTGCATCTCCGGCGGGCCGGGCATTCCCCCAAATCGCGAAGCCCCCTGGTCCTGGCCATTACCGCTCTGGGTGGGATCGGGAAAGAGTTCAGCCAACTGGTCGGCCAGTTCGGTCGGATCCGCGTTGCGGAGGGTGAAGACACGCATTTCGGTGGTTTCCGAGGCAGGCCGGTCCAGTTGGGCGACCATCCGGGAAATGGCGGGCATCACGCTTTCGGGCGCGCTGACGATGAGGGCGTTGGCCTGCTCATCCGCGGTAGCCGTGGCGCTGCCTCGCGCGGCGCTGCCCGCGCTGGCTTCCGCGGTATTAACGGCGCCGGGACCCCCGGGACCGTCGGGCGGGCCAAAGCCGCCGCCCGGTCCACCCAGGTCCGGGCCGCCGCCGTTCTGGGCGCCACCCGCCTGGCTCGAACCCGCCGAGCCGAACATCTGCTGCACCACCGCCGCCACCTGCTTGGCGTCGGCGTAATGGAGCCGCATGACTTTGATCGCCGAGACGCGGGCCACCGCCGAATCAAGCGCGGCGACGATCGTGAGCGCGCGGCGGATATCAGTCTTCGAGGCGACCAACAGGAGCGTATTGGCGGTCTCGTTGACCGAGAGCGAAACGCTGGCCGGCAGCACGACGCGGAGGTTGGCCGCCAACTGGCTGGCGCCGGCGTAGCGCACCGGGATGATCTGGGTGATCACGTCGGCGGATTTCTCCACCGCCGCCGGATCGGCGCCGACACGCACATCGAGGTCGGATCCGTTCACCCGTTCCAGGCTGGTCAAGGTCAGGATGCGCCCCTGGCGAAGCAGCGCGTGTCCGCTCTTCTTGAGGGCGGCGGTGAGCGAGGCCAGCGCTTGTTCCCGGCCTGCCGGAGCCTGCCCACCCAAGTCCACGGTACTCGGCCCGGCCGCTTCCTTGTTGATGATGAATCCCAGGCTTTCGCTCAGGTAATCCAAGACCAAATCCAGGGAGTCGTCATGAAAATTCAGGCCCGCCCGCTGCGGGACGCTCAGCGCCACGACGTTTGTTTCCGAGGGACTCGTGGCCGCCGGGGCCGGGGCCCCGCTGGCGGACGCAGCCGCCCGCGCAGGCTCGCCAGCCAGCGTGACGCCCGCCGCCAGGAGGCTAGCTAAGAAAATGTTTCGTTTCATGATTCCACTTTAGAGCGGCCTGGGTTAAGACAACGTGAAGCGAGCAAGGAAAGCTGGGGCCCCGCCCCACCTCTTGCCGCGAGTGCCGTGGTTCGGGGTGACGTCGCTGGTGACCCGAGCGGCGTGGTTTAACTCCAACAGATCAACTTTCGAGGACTGGGCGTTTCACGACGTGTTAGCTGGCGCCGACGTATCGAATGCGCAACTTGCACGGCCGAGTCCGAGCTTCGCGCCAAACGATGACTAGCCACTGATAGGGCTGGCCCCCCAATTGCCACGGGCCGAGCCGGCCCTTTTTGGAACGTCATGAGGAATCCATTGCTGCTCCGCCCGATTTGGTGTAATCGATTCCCGCATCTATTTCGGTGCAACGACTCGCCGGAAGGATGCAGGCGCCAGCAATGAACAATTCCAGCAAACCGGGGCAGGTAAAACCCGAGGCCGGCTGATGAACGCGGACCATCACCCCGACGGCGCGCGCGCGGGTCTGCCGGCTCGGGCCCTGGCGGCAGTGGCGCTGATCTTTCTTTGCCTGGCCGCCGTCTATGCGTTTTCCACAACCTTCAGTAAATTTGCGCCCTACGATGATGAGGGTTTCATGATGATTTCCGTGCGCGGTTTTCTGGAAGGCCATGCGCTTTACCAGGAGGTCACCGCCTACGGGCCTTGCTACTACCTTTACGAATGGTTGCTGCACGGGCTCGCCTCACTGCCGTTGACCCATGATGTCACCCGGTCGCTGTGTGTTGTGCATTGGGTGGCCGCGGCAGCCCTTCTGGGGCTGGCCGGCGGCGTGATGACTCGCTCTTTCATGCTGGCGCTTTTCATCTTCCTGCAAGGAGTGGTGCGTCTGAGCGGGCTGGCCAACGAACCGGGCCACCCGCAGGAATTGGTGGTAGTCCTGCTGGCCCTCTCGATACTGGCCACGGCAAACAATCGGTGGCATTCCTGGATGTTGCCGTTCCTGGGCATGATGACAGCCGCCCTAGCCTTTACGAAGATCAATGTCGGTGCTTTCTTCGGGTTCGCCCTGGCGCTGACCTTGCTCTGTCAAACCTCATTTTTTCAAACCCGCCGCGGCTGGTTCTGTGCTTTGCTGGCAGTCAGTAGCCTGCTCCCCTTCGCGCTGATGCGACAACAGATAGCGGAAGGCTGGGCGCGGGCTTATGCCTGGCAGTCCTGCGCCGCGATTCTCGGCGCCGGGATGGCCTCGGCTGCCTCTTCAGAGAGGCGGAAGGTCGGCTGGCAGGACATTATTTCCGTCACTATCGGTTTTTGCGGCGCCTCCGCCTTCCTGCTGGCGCTCCCCATCCTCACCGGCACCTCCCTCGCGGGAGTGCTCGACGGCGTCATCCTGGGCGCGATCAAGTTTCCCAGTGTCTTTTGTCTGCCGCTGATAACGGCAGACGGCTCCTGGTCAGGCCTCGCCGCGGTGCTCGGGGCGGTCTTCGTCGTGATTTTCCGCGGGCAACTCAGCAACGCCCGTCTCCTGGTTATCGTCGCTAAAGGGATTTACGGCCTGGCGGGCGCTCTGGTGCTGTTTCTGGACGAGCGGTCTCAATTTGCCTACCTCCTGCCGTGGGGATGGCTTTTGGTGCTGCCGACGAATCCAGGCTCCTCCTGGGACGGACGGGAGGGTTTTGCCCGGCTTTTCCTCTGCCTGTTGGCTACCTGGCAGAGCCTTCAAGCTTACCCGGTGGCTGGCACCCAGGTAGACATTGCGATGTTCTTGCCAGTCCTGGTTTATTCACTCTGTTTACATGACGCCATTACGGCCCTGGCGCGCGAGCCTCGCTGCTCCCGGGAGGGCGGAGTTCCACCCCAGCCGGCAATTTTCAGCCGAACCCTCACGACCCGCGGCCGAGCCTGGTTGCAGGTGCTGCTTCTGCTGCTGTTGCTGTGGTTCCTTCCGCTTGAATGGACAGGCAACGTGGCCGGCGTCCTGCCCGTTTTGATTTACCTGGTCTGTGTGTATAACGCGATTACGGTCCTCAGGCCCCCGCACCATTCTGCGACGCCCGCCAAGGCCTGGTTGCAAGTGCTGCTTCTGGTCCTGCTGCGGCTTTTCGTCCTCGAACGGCCCAGAGCCAACATCGCGACGTTCTTGTCGGTTCTTATTTACTCGCTCTCGCTGTATAACGCGATTGCGGTTATGGCGGCCGCACCCCATCGCCGAAGCCGGCGTGAGGATCGCTCCGCAGGTGACGTTGATCCAGACCTTCCAACGGCACACGCCGTCCCCGCCCGGACCTTCGGCGCCCGCCTTATGGTCTGGCTACAGGTGCTGTTTCTGATCCTGTTGGTGAGGTTTTTCGCGTTTGAATGGTGCGATTTGGGCCGGGCCTGGGACTATTACGCTGACATGAAGCCGCTTAAATTGCCCGGCAGCCGTTTGCTTCGCCTTCCGTCTTCCCAGGTCGGGCCTTATCACGAACTCGCGCAGTACCTGGCGTCCTCATGCGATACCTTTCTAATCTATCCGGGCTTCAACAGTTTTTATTTTTGGACAGGCAAACCGCCACCCACGTACTTAAATATGAGCGGCGAAGCAGTGCTGCTGAGCCAATACCACCAGCAGCGGGTTGTGAGCGCGCTACGAAGAGCCGAACGGCCACTCGTCGTAGTCAACGACGCCCAGGCCCTCTCCGTGGATGGCTATGCCCCCAGCCACCAAGGTCCGCTCCTCCACTTTCTACACGAAGAATGGCAAGAGGTGAAGCGAGTAGGCCCCTTTCGCATCCTCGCTCACAAGGCTGCTCCAGTGCCTGCAGTTGGTGCAGGAGGTATAAAGCAGGGCAGTCCCGAACCAGAACCGTTCGGCGGAGCTGGGTAGCCAGCCTGAACGCTGCGCCGGGGCAGACACAAGAAAGGCAGGTCTTCACGAGGCCTTATGGTCCCCCTCTGTAGGCGGACCAACCGGAATCTTCACCAGGGCAATTGCGCCCCTCGGTTGGGGCTTCACGGCCGACCGAGCCCGGCCCCCACAATTCGCCCTTGGGGCCGCTGTCAGAGGGAATTGCCTCACCAGTTTGATCACCCGGTCTTGCTGAGCCGAAGTCAGATGGTTGAAGAACGGCAGGCGCAGCAACCGCGCGCTCTTTTGCTCGGTCACGGGACAACGCGCTTTGCCGTCGCCGATGGCTTTGCCCATAGGTGAGAGGTGGAGGGGCAGATAGTGAAACACACTCAGGATTCCGTGGGATTTGAGCCAGTGAATCAGATCTTGTCGCTGCTTCGGCGAGGGCAGGATTAGATAATACATGTGGTAGGATTGCTCGCAGTGGGCCGGGATGGCGGGGCAGTCGATCCCGCATGCTTCCGCCCACGGCCGGAGGTGACGATCGTAGCGTTCCCAGATGCGCCGACGTTGCGCCTGAACGGTTGGCCAGACTTCCAATTGCGCGTACAGGAACGCCGCCAACACGTCGCTCATCACGTAGCTTGAGCCGACATCCACCCAGGTATACTTGTCAACCTGTCCGCGGAAGAACCGGCTGCGATTCGTCCCCTTTTCCCGAATTATCTCGGCCCGTTCGATCAGCCGGCGGTCGTTGATCAACAACGCACCCCCTTCGCCGCAAGTGATGTTTTTGGTTTCGTGAAAGCTCTGAGTGGCCAACTGGCCGAAGGTGCCGAGCCACTGGCCGCGGTACTTGCCGAACAGGCCATGGGCGTTGTCCTCGACCAGAGCCAAACCGTACCGGAGGGCAATAGCGAGAATCGCAACCATCTCGCAGCCGACCCCCGCATAGTGCATGACCACGATAGCCTTGGTGCGGGGTGTGATGAGAGCCTCCAGCCGGCTCTCGTCCAGGTTCAGCGTATCCGGCCGGATGTCGGCAAACACAATCCTGGCGCCTCGGAGAACGAAGGCGTTTGCGGTGGAGACGAACGTGAACGAAGGCACGATCACTTCGTCGCCGGGCTGAATCTTCAGCAGGAACGCGCACATTTCCAAGGCATGCGTGCAGGAGGTGGTCACGAGCGCCTTGTTGACCCCGAGCACCTCCTCGAGGAGGGCGTGGCATTTTTGGGAATAGACCTGGTCGCCGGCGATTTGGCCAATCGCCATCGTGTGGGAGATGTACTCGAGTTCCCGGCCCTGGAGCGACGATTGATTAAACGGGATGAAGGCTTTGTGAAGCATGTGCGCGGGTTTGGTTATCTCACATCATTCTTTTGTTGCCGGGGCGGGTTTAGCACGGGCCAGGATCGATGGCAAACAGGAAATGCCTAAAGCTGTTTCGCCCGGTTGAACTGCTTGCGTTGCTATGGCCGCCGCCGGTATCATCGGCCCATGACTGATTTGGCCCGCCATCCGCAGCTCTCGGTGGTGATCCCCGTGTACCAGGCGAGGGATTGTCTAGTCGAACTGCATCGCCGGCTTGTGCAATCGCTGGAACCTATCACCCCGGGCTTCGAGATCGTGATGGTGGAAGATGGCGGCGGCGATGGCTCGTGGGAAGGCATCGCCGCGCTCGCCGGGCGCGACTTGCGCGTGAAGGGCGTTAAACTGAGCCGCAACTTCGGCCAGCACTACGCCATCACCGCTGGCCTCGACCAAGCCGCCGGCGATTGGATCGTGGTCATGGATTGCGACCTCCAGGACCGACCCGAGGAGATCGGGAAGCTCTATTGCAAGGCCCAGGAGGGGTTCGACGTGGTGTTGGCACGACGGCATGAGCGCAACGATTCCCTCTACCGCAAGCTCAGTTCCAGGCTTTTCAGCCTGCTCTACAACTACCTCGGCGACATCAAAGCGGACAACTCGGTCGCCAACTTCTCGATCTCTTCTCGCCGGGTCATTGAGTGCGTGCGCCGGTTCCGCGAGCGCAACCGTTCCTTTCCGATATTCCTTAACTCGGTCGGCTTCCGTCGCGCTTATGTGGACGTGGCGCATGCGGAGCGGTATGCCGGCCCAAGTTCCTACACGTTCGGCAAACTGCTGGACCTCGCCATCCAATGCATTGTCTCCCAGTCGAACAAACCGCTCCGGCTCTCCATCCGCTTCGGCTTTGGGCTCGCGTGTCTCGCCGTCTGTTACGGCATTATTATCGTGATCCAGTATCTGCGCTCCGGCATTTCCGTGCCGGGGTGGACCACGTTGGCCGTGCTGATCTGTTTTCTGGGCGGCCTCGGCTTTGCCAACCTTGGCATCCTCGGCCTCTACCTCGGCAAGGTCTTCGACGAAGTGAAAGGCCGGCCGCTCTACGGCGTGGAACAAACCCTGAATATCGAACCGCAGGACTATCACCGGCCCCTCAATTGACCCGGCATGCAAATCAATGCACTGGAGTACTTCGAGCACGGCGCTCTGGCGAAATGTCCGCAAAAAGTCGCCGTGGTGGACCAGGACAGGCCTTATACGTTCGAGGAGCTTGGGCGGCTCGCCAAGCGTTGCGCGGCTCTGATCTGCCAGCGCACCACCACCGCCAACCAGCCTATTGCCGTTTTCCTGCCCAAGAGCGCGCACACTATTGTCGCGGATCTCGGCGTCCTTTACAGCGGCAACTGCTACGCCAACCTTGACGTCAGGTCGCCGCCGGAGCGGCTCAAGGCCATCCTCCAGAACCTGGGTCCCAGCCTCATCATCACCTCTGCCACGCACACCGCCCCGTTGCAAGCCGCAGGTGTGCCCGATGACCGCCTCGTCCTGGTGGAAGAGACGAAAACCGTAGAGGCGACCCCCGACCACGCGATACTCGAGGATGCGCTTGACCAGGTGATCGACACCGATCCCTTGTGCATCATCCATACTTCCGGCTCGACCGGCATTCCCAAGGGTGTGGCGTTGAGCCACCGAGCAACTATCGACTTCATCGACTGGGTGTTCGATCGCTTTGAATGTGACGGAAGTGAGGTTATCGGGAGCTTGTCGCCATTCCATTTCGACATCTACACCCTGGAGCTTTACCTCTGCCTGGGCAAGGGGGCGAGGCTGGTCCTCATCCCCGAACAGTGCGCCGCGTTCCCCTCCAGACTTCTGGATTTTATTGCCGCTCAGAAGATCAGTTTTATCTTCTGGGTGCCGACGATCATGGTCAACATCGCCAACCAGGCCTTGTTGGGCAAAGGGAGACTGGACTCGTTACGCAAGGTTTTCTTCGCAGGAGAGATCTTTCCCACAAAACACCTGAATTACTGGCGCCGGCACCTGCCTGCAGCGCTTTTCGTCAACCTCTACGGGCCAATCGAGATCAGCGTAGACTGCACCTACTTCGTCGTGGACCGGAACTTCTCTGACGATGAAAAGCTGCCGATCGGATTTCCGTGCCGCAACACGGATATCCTCATACTCAACGATCAAAACCAACCAGTAAAGGCCGATGAGCCAGGCGAACTCTGTGTCCGGGGCAGTTCACTGGCGTTGGGCTACTGGAACAACCCGGAACGCACCGCCCAGGCGTTCGTGCAAAACCCGCTCAACCCGCATTACCCTGACCTTATTTACCGCACGGGCGACCTGGTCTCGCGGACCACCCGGGGTGAAATCATGTTCATCGGTCGGAAGGACTTTCAGATCAAACACCTCGGTTACCGGATTGAGTTGGGCGAGATTGAGCATGCGGTGCTCCAGGTGGACGGCATTCGGAATGGCTGCGTTCTCTATAACCAAAGCAGCAAGGAAATCACTCTCTTTTATGAGTCCGATCACGATCTGACCCTGGCTGTCATGCGCGAGCGCCTTGGGGACTTCCTTCCGAAATACATGTTGCCCACGGTGTTTCACCGGCTCAACCAACTGCCAAGAAACCCTAATGGCAAGATTGACCGCCGCGCATTGGCCGGAAGACTCTGCTGAGGTGCTATGAAGATCGTTGGTTCCATCGGTGAAGCAATTGACGCGGTAAATCTGGCCAGGAGGGGGGCGAAGTCGTATTGCTCCAATTTCTTTTTCGCTCCGCAAAAGCTCCAAGGTTGGATCGCCCACCGCGAGGTTCTTTGCGAAGGTGCCAACGGGGCGGTGTTGTTTTTGAGGCAGGATCGAGACTTCTGGCACCTTTATTTCTGTGCCACCGACCCGGTGGCGCTCCGATGTGCCGTGGCCGCGCTCCCAATGCTGCGGACCGAGCCGGTGATCACCGATGTGGTGGGGCAGGAGGCGGCACTCGTCGAGCTGCTTGGGTTGCTTGAAAACGCCGGGTTCAGGCGCTACAATCGCCTTCTCCGTATGGCACGCACCGCTCCACCCGCGACTACGACCGCCGCTGCTTTGGATCCACGGATGGTCACGGCGGGCAAGGAGGATTGCCAACCCATTCTTGATCTGCTGCTCCGGTCGTTCGATTGCCGCGCAGAACAGATTCCCATGCTCTACGAAGTCGAGGCGGCGGTCGAAGCCGGTCAGATCTGGTTGGCCCGGTGTGGCAGCGCGTTGGGCGGGCTACTTTTTCATGAGGCGCAGGGCTTGACTTCCACGCTGCGCTACTGGCTGGTAGCGGCGGAGTACCGGGATCAAGGGTTGGGTTCCGCACTTATGAATCGGTACTTGGCCGAGTGCCCGCGGGTCAGGCGGTTTCTCCTATGGGTCCTGGCAGACAACGCCAGGACCATCCAAAAATACGAACACTACGGTTTCGCGCCGGAAGGACTGGTTGACTATGTGCTTGCGAATGACAGAATAGGGCCATGAAGAGTCTCGCTGAACTACTGAACGGAATCCGGCCGGAGTTCGATTTCAGGCTGTCTCGCGACTTCATCGGTGACGGCATGCTTGACTCATTCGACATGGTCACCTTGGTTTCCACGCTCGACAAGACTTACGGCATCTCCATCGATGGCGTGGACATTGTGCCGGAGCACTTTCAAAACCTCGACACCATCACCACTTTGCTGCACCGTTACGGTGTCCAGCCATGAACTTCACGTTTCGCGGCAAACGCATTTCCGGCTTGCTGGCAGTCGTGCCTGCCCGCGAGCATTCCTTTTTGGAGGAAATGAAGAACTTTAACTTCCCGGAAGCGCGTTCGCGCAAGCTTATGGAAGTAATGGGCTACGACAAGCACCGGCTCGTCGAGCCGGGGGTTTGCGTGTCCGACCTCGCCGTCTTTGGCCTGCAATACCTCTTCGATCGGAACTTCCTGGGACGCGACGACTTCGACGCCCTGATCCTGGTTACGCAGTCCCCAGACCAGCTCATGCCGCCCACGAGCAACATCATTCAGGGTCGCCTAAAGCTGAAACAGGACTTGTTTTGCCTGGACATCAACCAGGGCTGCGCCGGTTTTATCATTGGGCTGATCCAGGCTTTGCTGCTTCTGGAGCAGCCAAGCATCCGCAAGGTCGTGCTGATCAACGCTGATGTGCTGAGCCGCCGGACCTCCCCCAAAGACCGGAACAGCTACCCGTTGGTGGGGGATGCCGCGTCTTTCACCGTGATCGAGCGCGGGGCAAAGGACACCGCCCTGTACGTGAATCTCAAGATGGACGGCACGCGAGGCGAGGCTCTGACGATCCCTGCCGGCGGGTTTCGGTTGCCGAGTTCGGCGGAAACCGCCATGCTGGAAGACGTGGGCGACAACAATCTTCGCGCCAAGGATCACCTGCGCATGGACGGGTCGGCTGTCTTCAACTTCGTTCAACTCGAGGTGCCGCCGATGATCGAGAGCTTGTTGTCCTTTGCCGGGTTCAAAAGGGAGGACATCGACTTTTACGTCTTTCATCAGCCGAACCGGTTCATGCTTCAGAAATTGGCGGCCAAGATGAAGGTGCCCTACGCAAAGATGCCCATGAACGTAGTGGAGCGTTTCGGCAATAGCAGCGGGGTGACGATACCGATGGCGATAGCCAGCAGCCTGAGGCAAGCCCTGGCCACGCATCAATTTCGCGTCTGCCTCGCCGGTTTCGGCGTAGGCTTGACGTGGGCGTCCATGTTGATGCCCCTCGGCCCGCTGGACTTTTGTGAACTTATCGACCAACCATAACCGAAAAATGAAGCGATGAACAACGAAGACTTTTATCGGGCGCTGACGGAGATTTTGGATGTTGATGCAGTCAAGGCAGAAGACATCTTGCGAGATTTCAGCGAATGGGATTCCTTGACGGTCCTTTCGGTGCTGGCCATGGCAGATTCCAACTATGGGGTGACGATCACCCCTGAGGACATTCGGTCTGTGGTGACAGCCGGCGACCTTGCCACTCTGGTGGACATCAGACAGAAGTAGGCTTTTATGAAAGCAGACAGCGAGCCGAGTTTCACGCTTATCACCGGAGCCTCCTCTGGGATTGGCGAGGCAATCGCCCTCGACCTGTCGCCAACCTTCGACCTCATCCTGCACGGCCGAGATGCCTCTCGGTTGGAGGCGGTGCTGAGCCGGTGCGCCCGTCCCGGCAGCCACCAGGTTTGGAACTGCGACTTGGCCGCTGTTGCAAAAACCGGAACCAGCCTGCAAGAGTTCCTGGTAAAGCGCGAACTTCAAGTCCAAGGCTTCATCCACTGCGCGGGAATGGTCAAGGTCTCTGCGCTCCGCTTATCTACTTTGCACGACATGCAGAAAATCTTCGCGGTGAATTTGTTCTCGGCGATGGCTATCGTGCAAAGCTTGTTGGCACGGAACACCGGGACCCGGGGCCTCCGCCAGATTCTCCTAATCTCCAGTGCTGCGAGCTTGCGCGGGGAAAAAGGGGTGGCTTTGTATGCCGCCACCAAAGGAGCCCTGGATGCGCTGGTGAAATCGCTGTCGGTGGAGTTGGCGCCCGCGGTGCGGGTCAATGCGGTGCTTCCGGGCTTAATCGAAACCAAAATGACCGTGGCGGCGCTCCGTAATCCGGAACTTCAAAACCAGGTTGATCGCAATTACCCGCTCGGGATTGGACACGTGCAGGACGTGGTCAACACGGTGCGGTACCTCATCTCTGACGATGCCAGGTGGATCACCGGAGCTCTATGGGCAGTGGACGGCGGGCGCACGGCTGCCTGATAGCCACAGATATGAAGTGCATTTTCAAGCATCGGAAGATCAGCGCCATCATCTCGGTCGTGCCGAAGGAGGAGTATCGTTTTGACGAGGAATGCTCGGCTTATGGACTCAGTCCGGAAAAGGCCAAGAAACTCAAAAGGATGATGGGGTTGGACCGCCACCGTGTGGCTCCTCCGGAGGTATGCACCTCGGATTTGTGTCTCCAGGGGCTTCAACGGTTGCTTGAGGATAACGTCCTCAAGCGGGAAGAGATTGGCGCTTTGCTGTTTGTATCGCAGACTCCGGACTATTTCTTGCCGCCCACCAGCAATGTACTTCAAGGACGGTTAGCGTTGGACCGTGATGTGCTGTGCCTCGATATTAACCAGGGCTGCGCTGGATTTATCATCGGCATGATGCAAGCTTTCCTGTTGTTGGAATTGCCGGAAATCCCCAAAGTGGTGCTCTTTAACGGCGATACTGGCAGCCGACATACCTCCAGGTCAAACCGGGTTTCGTATCCACTAGTAGGCGATGCTGGCTCGGTAACGGTGATTGAACGTTGCCCCGAAGAAAACGCCATTTATTTGAGCGTGAAGAATGACGGTTCCCGCCACCAGGCACTGATCATTCCGGGCGGGGCCTACCGCACCCCTTCTTCGCCGGGAACCCAGGAGTTGCAGCAGGTCGAGGAAGGCGTCCTGCGCAGTCTTGAACATATGCACATGGACGGGGCAGCGGTCTTCAATTTCACAATGGAGGACGTTCCAGCGCAAATCGAGGAGATCGTCTCTTTCTCCGGAAATTCGCGTGAATCCATCGAGTGCTTCTTGTTCCACCAACCGAATCAGTTTATCCTGAAGCAAATGGCGGCCAAGATGAGAATTCCTGAGAACAAACTCCCGAACAACATTGTTGGAGTTTATGGCAATTGTAGTTCCGCCAGCATCCCCTTGAACATCGCCCACAATTTTGGCGAGCGCTTGTTGCGCGGGACTTGTCGTGTATGTCTCTCCGGATTCGGCGTCGGGTTGACGTGGAGTTCAATGGTCGCGGACCTGGGGCCGCTCGCCACCTGCAGGATCATTGAATACCAGAGCACTAAGGCAGCTATGATATGAGCAAGCCTCGCACTTTGATTACGGGA
>Ga0316225_1001779_pt1 | contig 19135 bp, 11 predicted proteins | sample TBH18015metaG_FD_206010 | JGI IMG/M metagenome (GOLD analysis project Ga0316225, IMG submission 206010) | Freshwater microbial communities from Trout Bog Lake, Wisconsin, USA - TBH18015 | ecosystem: Environmental > Aquatic > Freshwater > Lake > Hypolimnion/Profundal zone | place: USA: Wisconsin... | reverse complement strand
GAGGCCCGGCAGGAGGCTGGAGCCTCCGGGAATACTGCATTCCCAGGCAGGAGCCTGGGAACGAGCGCGCGTTACGAGAGCCTCCAAGCTTAACTTAATGGCAGTGGGGCAACGCCCTAGGTCTTTGAGCCACAACGGAATAGCGCTGAAAGCGCGTTCCATACCGCCGGAGATATGGAACGCGCTTTCAGCGCTAAACGCGCTGTTTTTCGAAATCCTAGGGCGTTGCCCTAGGCTGGTATGGGGCTGGGCCGTTGGCCCGGAAATGCGCCAAGGGATGCCAGGTTCATGCCCAACAATCACCCTCGCGCTTTGGCGAGGTTTGCTCCTCAGGATGACAAATAATATGGGCCGCTCCGGTTTCCGTGCTCGGCTTCCGGTTTGTGGGTAATGGAAAGACAGGACTTCCGCTGCTCCAAGACGCTGGCGCGACCGCCGAAGCCCCACCGTTTTCGAAACCGCTGCTTATCCGAACAGTATTGGGCTTCCAGCCTGCTGCCTTCGGCATCCTGCCGGAGGCTTGGGCGCGCGCCGAGTGCAATCCGACGTCGTCACCAGCACGCCGTCACCAGGATGCCGTCACCAGGATGCCGTCAGGTTGCCGGCGTTCGGCGAGGATGCGTCTTAACCCCTGGCGCGTCTCCGCCCCCGGCAAGGACGCCGGGGGAGCGGGCTGGAAGCCCGCGCTCCCCTTCGCCTCTGGCGCTAAACGGTTACCTCGATGGCCGCCGCACGTTGCTGGATGCGCCTCAGCCGTTCGGTGTCGAATTTGGGCCGGCGGTCGAAGCTGTAGAGGCCGTTTTGTTCCTGATAGACATCGGTTAATTGCGTGTAGCAGTAGCCGAACATGTGCGGGTTTTCCAGCAGCACCCGGCAGAGGCCCTCGAAGCGCTCATAGAACTCCTCCAGCGAGCGCGGGCCGTTGCCATAGCCCCAGCCGTCGCCGCGGCCCGGGCTCCAGAGAATCCCGCCAAATTCGCTGACGAAATACGGCTGGCCGCGGTATGGCACCGAGTAATCCTTGCCCGTCTTGTGGTCGCCGTGCGCGTTGGAAATGTGGGGGCGCCCGCAGGCCAGGCCGGCATGATTCGACGCGAACTGCCCGGGGTCCTGCTCGTAGTCGTGGGAATCGTAAATGTCCGACTCCGGCACGCGGTGTGAATACCCGGAGGCGTCGAGGACCGGGCGCGTGGTGTCGAAGCCCTTGGTCGCCAGGAACATGGCGCGCGTGGCGTCGTCAAGGTCGGTGGTGCGGTCGTGCAACACCTGCCACGTCTCATTGAGCGGGCACCAACCGACGATGCTCGGGTGCGAGTAGTCCCGCTCCAGCGCTTCCATCCATTCACTGATGTAGCTCAGGTTCGGTTTTTGGTGATCGTGATCGTTGCCGTAGCCAGAACAGCCCCAGTCGGCGAATTCGCCCCACACCAGATAGCCGAGCCGGTCGGCGTGGTGAAGAAACCGCTCCTCGAACACCTTCTGGTGCAGGCGCGCCCCGTTGAAACCGACCGCCATCGCCAGTTCGATGTCCCGCCGGAGCGCTTCGTCGGAGGGTGCCGTCAGGATGCCGTCCAAATAAAAGCCCTGGTCGAGCACCAGCCGTTGAAAAACCGGCTCGCCGTTGAGCAGGACGTCCCGCCCATGAATGGCGATTTCGCGCAGGCCGGCATACGTCGTGCAGCGGTCCACCACCGCGCCCGAAACGGAGAGCAGCTCGAGCGCGATGTCGTAGAGATGCGGGTCGCGCGGAGACCAGAGCCGGCGGCGTCCTGCCGGCACAACGAGATAAAGGTGCGGCGTCATCGTGTTGCCCACGGGCGCGGTCACCGAAACAATCTCGCCATCGGCGTCGGCGAGCGTGGCCCGCAGGCGAAACCCGGCGGCGTTGTGCGTCAACGGCTGTTCGATGAGAAAGAGCGAGTTGGCGACGTCGGGCGTAATCCGCGGACGGCGAAACGCGCAGTCGGGCACCGGTTCGAGCCAGACGGTCTGCCAGATGCCCGTGGTGCGCGTGTAATGGCAGCCGTGGTTTTCCAGTTTCTGGCTCTGTTTGCCGCGGGCCTGGGGCGGCTCGTGGGAGTCGCGGGCGCGAACGACGATCGCGACGGTCGCGCCGGCTTCCCCTTCCCGGACCAGTTTTCCCAAGTCGCACGTAAACGGCGTGAACCCGCCTCGATGCCGCCCAACCTCCGTGCCATTGACCCAGACGGTGGTTTCATAGTCCACCGCGCCGAAATGGAGCAGCACCCGGCGTTCCGCCCAGCCGTCGGGGATCGTCACCTCGCGCCGGTACCACACCGCGGACATCAAACCGGTGTGACCGATGCCCGAAAGCGTCGATTCCGGGCAGAAGGGAACCGTGATGCGGTCCCCCAGGTCGCGGGAAACCAGCCCGCGCTGGCGGCCGTCGTCGGTGAAGTCGATCTCGAATTGCCATTCGCCGTTAAGGTTGAGCCAGTCCCGGCGGACAAACTGCGGACGAGGGTATTCGGGCCGGGGAATCCCGGTTTGGCTGGCAGGAGAAACGTTGACGTGAGTGGAGTGTGAAGTATCGGCGCACAGGGCATTCATTGCGGAAGTCGTAGAGAAAGCAGACGGGAACCAGTGCGCCCACTCGCGCGCCGCCGCAAGTGGGAGATCGCACTTTTTTCCTGAAGGAAGCCCTGATTGTGGCATCAGGGGGGCTCGGGCATCTTGCCCAACGTCGTTCGTTGAGAGGGCGCAGTCCCGAAACCAGTGAGGCAAGGCAAGCGCGCCAGCGAACCGCATTGATCCCACCTGTGCCACTTTGGCCGGATTCCGCAACCGGTTGTGTATCCCTCTCCCCCATCCCCCCAACAGATTGGGGAATTCACCCTCAAAAAAGGATTGCTCTTTTCGCATCTCAGGGTACATTTGGATTTATCTTTTTCCTGAAATTCCACTATGTCAGACACTGAGGCATCCGCTCCTTCCGAACTCACGCCCACAGGACACCAAAACACCGTCGTCGAAGAGAAGTACGACGCTTCGAAAATCGACAAGCTCGAAGGGCTTGCCGGCGTGCGCCAGCGTCCCGGGATGTACATCGGGCCGACGGACGAACGCGGCTTGCACCATTGCGTCTTCGAAGTGCTCGACAACTCCATCGACGAGCATCTGGCCGGCCATTGCACGAAGATCGACATTGTCATCCACGCCGACGGTTCCTGTTCCATCCGGGACAACGGACGCGGCATTCCGGTGGATATTCATCCCAAGTTTAAGATTCCCGCCTTGGAGCTGGTGCTGACGAATCTCCATGCCGGCGGCAAATTCGGACAGGGCGCTTACAAGTATTCCGGCGGTCTGCACGGCGTCGGCGCCAAGTGCGTCAACGCTCTCTCGGACTGGTTCAAGGTGGAGGTCACCCGCGACGGTCAGGTTTACCACATGGCCTTTGAGCGCGGCGTCACCACGCAGAAGCTCATCGTCATCGGCGAGGTCAAGAACAAGAAACAGACCGGCACGCTCATCACCTTCCTGCCGGACCCCACGATCTTCAACGTCACCCAGGAGTTCCAGTTTGCGAAACTCGCGGCCCGCCTGCGGGAACTGGCCTTCCTCAACCCCGGCCTGGAAATCACGCTCAGCGATGAGCGCCTCGAACCGGTCAAGCGCGAGATTTTCCTCTACAAACTGGGCATTGAGGAGTTTGTGCGCCAGTTGGGCGAGAACAAGACCCTGTTGCACCCGAAGCCGATCGTCCTCTTCGGCAAGCGCAAGGTGTCGTTCCGCAACAAGGAACAGGTCGAGATCGAGGACGACATGTATTGCGATCTCGTGCTCCAATACAACGATTCCTACAACGACCAGATCCTCTGCTTCACCAACGCCATCCCCAACGCGGACGGCGGCACCCATCTGACCGGTTTTCGCAGCGCGCTCACCCGCGCGATCAATCAGTACGCCAAGCAGCAGAGCCTGGTGAAGGAGAAAGACCCCCCCATATCCGGCGACGACGTGCGCGAGGGGCTCGTCTGTGTGCTGGCCGTCAAGCACCCCAATCCCAGCTTTAACGCGCAGACCAAGTCCAAGCTGGTCAACCCCGAGATCGACGGCATCGTCTCCTCCATCGTGTACGAGGGGCTCATGACGCACTTCGACCAGAATCCGCCGGTGGCCAGGAAGGTCATCGAAAAGGCGCTCATGGCTTCGCGAGCCCGCGAGGCGGCCCGAAAAGCGCGCGAAACCGTGCGCAAGAGCGCCCTTACCGGCGGCGGACTGCCCGGCAAGCTCGCCGATTGCTCCGAACGCGATCCCACGCTCACCGAACTCTACATCGTCGAGGGCGACTCCGCAGGCGGCTCCGCCAAGCAGGGGCGCGACCGCCGCTACCAGGCGATCCTTCCCATCCGCGGCAAGCTCATCAACGTGGAAAAGGCGCGCCTGGACAAAGTGCTCCAGAACACCGAGATCCAGACGATGATCACCGCCATCGGCACCGGCATCGGCGGCGGGGACATCGAGGGTTCCTTCAACATGGAACGGCTGCGCTATGGACGGATCATCATCATGACCGATGCCGACGTGGACGGCTCCCACATTCGCACGCTCTTGCTGACGTTTTTCTACCGGCAGATGACCGAACTGGTCCGCGCCGGCAAGATCTATATCGCCCAGCCGCCGCTCTACCAGATCAAGCGCAAGAAGCGCGAGGAATACGTGGACGACGACATCCAACTCAACAAGATCCTCATCTCGCTGGCGCTCGAAGACGTAAGATTGCGGCATATCGCCGACGAAAAGGAGTTCAGTTCCACTCAGCTCAAGGAAATCCTCGACCTGCTGGAGCGGCTCGACAAATTCAGCGAGGCCATCCGCCGGCACGGCGGGGACTTCGAGACCTACCTCGCCGCGCGCGACATGCGCAGCGGAAAACTGCCTACCTATCTGGTGAAAGTGCGCGACGGCAACACCGAGGCGGTCCACTATTTCCACGACGAAACCGAGGTGCGCGGGTTCCACTACGAAAACCAGGATCTCGCGCTCTACGACGCCGACGTGGAGGCGGAACTGCTCCCGCCCGGGTCCGCCGGAGCGCCCGCCGCAGCCGCGCCGAAAGGCAACGGCTCGCGCCGGCGCGGGAAGATGGTGGAGCTGCACGAGTCCTCGACGCTCCAGAAGATCATCGCCGATCTCAGCCGCAAGGGGTTGAAGATCGAGCACTACTCCGACAGCGACAAGCCGATCTTCGAACTCATCGAAGGCGAAGGGGAGAAACAATCGGTGACGCCGCTGTTCGCCGTCCCGCAGATTCTGCACAGCGTGAAGGAGATCGGGCGCCGCGGCGTGCAGATCAAGCGCTTCAAAGGTCTTGGTGAAATGAACGCCAAGGAGCTGTTTGAGACCACGATGAACCCGGAAAAGCGCAAGCTCCTCCGTGTGGATCTCAACGAAACCAACGCCGTCGAGGCGGACAAAATGTTCACGATCCTCATGGGCGACGTGGTGGAACCGCGCCGCGCCTTCATCGAAGACAACGCGCTCAATGTGCGCAATTTGGATGTGTAAGAGAAGCGAGTGAAGATTGTTCGGAACAACCTCGGACGGAAGAACGGTGCGCAGCGGGCGACAAGGTCTTTCAGCGCGTCTTCTCTGCCTGCGCGCCAGCGCTTTGGAGTGCGGCGGCCCCCCGCCGCTTTGGGAGTTTGCTTCGTTTTGCCAATGAACCCACTGAGTCGCCACAACGCCACAAGTCGAGCATGAGAAGCTACATCGCCAATCGACGATCCACTGTGAAAGCGGCGGGGGGCCGCCGCACTCCAAAGCGCTGGCGCGCAAGCGGAAGGTCACCACTCGGCGGCCACTTCGAAATCATCGGTCACCGCTACGGAGTCGATGCGGATCTGGTAAATCCTTTTCACCGTCGCGATGGCCGCTCTGTTCTCAAACCATGCAGCCGAACACCATGGATATTGGTTGGCCTCCGGGACCAATCCGTGCTTCACGGCGTTTTGATGCACATAGTTCAGCCGCGTGAGATACGACCGTTGATAGGTCAATTTGGTCTCTCGATAATTGAACCACACTTGCCGGTTGGGAGTGCCATCCAAACGATTGACCCATCGGGCCGTCTTGACATGGAGAACGCGGAGCATGGTCTCCAGGCTCTCAGCACCAGACTCGGGTTCGGGCGAATTACCCACAAAATGATAGTGGTTGGAAAACACAGCCCAAGCTTCAAGTTGCCAGCCGTAGTCACGGGCCACGGTCAAGAGCCCTCGATGCAGAACGCTCACACGCTCGCGGCCCCGGAAATGGTGAGCTTTTTGATAAGTGGCGGCAGTGACGAAATAGGCGCCGTTCTCGGACAGCCGATGCGTGGGAGCGTGAGGCCATGGAGTCTCCGGGGAAGACATGGCGAGAATGGTAGGGGGATCGGAGTGCAGTCGCAAGATTTCTGTTTTATTGAGGCGCGTCCGGCTGTGAAAGCGGCGGAGCTTCGCCGCACTCCAAGACGCTGGCGCGCTCCGAAAAGCGGTTTGTTCTTTCCACGGTTTGAACGCCACGGCGCTCCATCTCTTTCCTCTATTTTCCCCTAACTCTCCTTCATTTTAGTTTCCAAATGTATACACCAAACGAAAAAGTCGAGCCGATCAATGTTGCCGAGGAAATGTCGAAGTCGTTTCTCGACTACTCGATGTCGGTTATCATTTCACGCGCGCTGCCGGATGCGCGCGACGGGCTGAAACCTTCGCAGCGGCGCATTCTTTACGCCATGCTCGATCTCTCGCTCTATCCCAACCGGCAGCATCGTAAATGCGCCAAGATATGCGGCGACACGAGCGGTAACTATCATCCCCACGGCGAGGCGGTTATTTACCCAACGCTGGTGCATATGGCCCAGCCATGGGCGATGCGCGAGCGGCTCATCGACGGCCAGGGGAACTTTGGGTCCGTGGAAGGCGATCCGCCCGCGGCAATGCGGTATACGGAGGCCCGCCTCACGCACCTCGGCGCCGCGCTGATGGACGACATGGACAAGGACACCGTCGATTTCGTCCCGAACTACGACGAGACGCGCACGGAACCGACGGTGCTTCCCGCAGCGTGGCCAAACCTGTTGGTCAACGGCGGCACCGGCATCGCCGTCGGCATGGCGACGAACATGCCGCCGCACAATCTCGGCGAGGTCATCAACGGCATTTGCGCGCAAATCGACGATCCCGACATCACCAATGAAGCGCTGCGGGAGTTCGTCAAGGGACCCGATTTCCCGACGGGTTGCACCATCTGCGGCAGCGCGGGCATCAAGAGTTACACGGAGACTGGACGCGGCAGCATCAAGGTACGCGGGCGCGCAGGGGTGGAGGAAATGCGCGGTGGCAAGGAGCAGATTGTCATCACGGAGATTCCGTACAACGTCAACCGCGCCACGTTGGTGGAACGCATCGCCGACCTGGTGAACGAGAAGATCCTCACGGATATCACGGCCATCCGCGACGAGTCCGACGAGAACACGCGGGTGGTGATCGAGCTGAAGCGGGACGCGACGCCAAAGGTGGTGATCAACAACCTGTATAAGCACACGGCGCTGGAGTCTTCCTTTGCCGTCACGATGCTGGCGATCGACCACGGGCGTCCGAAGCTGCTTTCGATCCGCGAGGCGAACGCGGCTTACATCGAGCACCGGCGCGAGGTCGTCCTGCGCCGGACCCGCTTCGAATTGCGCAAGGCGGAGGAACGCGCCGAGACGTTGGAAGGCTACCTGATCGCCCTGGCCAACATGGACGATTTCATCCGGATCATCCGGGACTCGGCCAACCGCGACGAAGCCCGGACGCGCCTGCTCGCCTACGAGTTCACCAAGCGCGTGGTCGAAGGGCTGGGCATCCGCATCCGCAGCGAGGCGCGCCTGACCGAAGGCCGCTACGCCTTCAGCGAACAGCAGGTCAACGCCATCCTCGAACTGCGCCTCTATCAACTTACCGGCCTGGAGCAGGACAAGATCGAGACGGAATACAAGGAACTGATGGAGAAGATCACCGACCTGCTCGACATCCTGGCCCGCGAGGAACGGGTGATGCAGATTATCAAGGACGAGTTGGGCGTCATCAAATCCAAGTATGCCTCCGACCGCCTCACGCAGATCGTGCCTGACGAGGGCGAGATTTCGCTCGAAGACCTGATTTCCAACGAGGGGACGATCATCACGATCACGCACAACGGCTTCATCAAGCGCACGGCCGTCAGCGCGTATCGCGCCCAGCGGCGCGGCGGCAAGGGCGTGCGCGGCATGACCACGCGCGAGGGAATGACGGAAGCCGACGAGGACGATTTCGTCGAGCATCTCTTCACCGCCACCACACACGACTTCCTGATGTTCTTCACGCAATCGGGCCGCTGCTATATCGAGCGCGTGTTCGAAATTCCGGAGATGAGCAGGGCCTCCAAGGGACGCTCGATCGCCAATCTGCTGGAGCTGCGCAGCGAGGAAAAGATCGCCGCGACGATTCGCATCCAGGCGAAGAGCGTCGGCACCGGGCCGGCGGCAGTGGACAATACCTGGGATGACCAGTTGCACATTGTGTTCGTGACCCGCTCCGGCATCGTGAAGAAGTCGAACCTCGCGGACTTCCAGAACATCCGCAAAGGCGGCATTATCGCGATCAAGATCGAGGAGGGCGACTGCCTCATCGAAGCCGGGCTGACCGACGGTCACAACGAACTGGTGCTGATCACCAAGGGCGGCATGAGCCTGCGCTTCCACGAGGAGGAACTGCGCGACCAGGGCCGGGACACGGTGGGCGTCTGGGGCATCCGTCCGGAGCAAGGCGATGTGGTGGTCGGAATGGCCATTGTCAATAAGAACGCGCAACTCCTGGTTGCCGGTGAGAACGGCATCGGCAAGCGTACGCCGTTCGACGACGATAACGGACCCGTCTACCGCCTGCAATCGCGCGGCGGCAAGGGGGTTATCACGATGAAGACCGGGGACAAGACCGGCGATGTCGTCGGCGCGCTGACGGTGATGGAGAACGACGAAATCATGCTCATCACCAATAAGGGCCAGATGGTGCGAACCCGGGTCAAAGAGATTCGCGAAACCAGCCGCAACACGATGGGAGTGAAGCTGATCGACCTGAAGGGCAACGAGAAGCTCAAGGGCGTGGCACCGGTGGTTCGCGATGACGATGAAGAGGAGGGCGAGCCCGCCGCGCCGACGGAGTCCGCGCCTGTGTAGTCGATGCGGAATGGGGAGACACCCGCGCTCGGCTTGCGCGAAGCGCTTTGGAGTGCGGCGGCCCCCCGCCGCTTTGGGGTGGCGCGCGGGGAACACCGCCTGCTCCATGATCCGCCAAGACCATGTTTTGCGCTGTTCAGCGAGGATTTTTCGGCATCCACGCGGTTCGCTTCCGAAGAAGCGGTGCGCTCTATTGGCTGTCATCCTGAGCTTGCGAAGGATCTCACGACACACCAGGAAACGCCGTGTCACTGTTCATCATCCTCGAAGCGGACGGCGCTCTTTGTGACGTCGTCCGCTCCGAAAACACTCGAGGAGAAAATTTCGTTCGTCCGGCCTCGCGAGATCCTTCGCAAGCTCAGGATGACAGCTTACTGGGCGCCGTTCTTACTCAAGAGACCGGCTGGCCAAATTCGGTCGCGGTTCCGTCGCGCTAAGATATCCGCTCGCAATTCCTTTCATCCATGAACCCCAGTTTTCTCGATAAACTCATTGAGCGCATCGGGCGCGTCGGGCCGGAGGAGGTCCAGAACTACCTCACCCGGCTGGCTCACGAGAAGGGCTTCCTGGAGATGATCTTCAACACCATCCATGAAGGCGTGATTGTCACCGACCCGTCCGGGAAGATCAACTATGTCAACGAGTCGGCGTGCGGCCTCTTTGGCCTTTCGCGCGAGGAATGCGTCGGACGGCTCATCTCCGAGCGCTTGCGCGGGCTGAACTGGAACGAGGTCGCCGGCGGTGCGGGCCAGGTCGTCAGCCGGGACATGGAGGTGTTCTACCCGGAAAACCGCATCCTGAATTTCTACGTGGCCCCCCTTAAGACAACGCCGGGAGGCGGCCCTCCGGCGGCGCACGCGGATGTGATGGGATACGCGGTCATCCTGCACGACATCACCCAGAACCGGCGCAGCGCCGAACAGACCATCGAATCCGAACGCCTCTCCGCTCTCACGCTGCTGGCTGCGGGCGTGGCGCACGAAATCGGCAATCCGCTGAATTCCCTGCACATCCACATGCAGCTCATGGAGCGGCGTTTGAGGCGGCTGCCCGAGGACATCCGCGCGCCGTTGAAGGAATCGATCGAAATCGCCAAGGACGAAATCAAGCGACTGGACTCCATCGTCAACCAGTTCCTGCGCGCGATCCGGCCCACGCCGCTGGAAACGCGCCCGCAAAACATCAACCGCCTCATCGAGGAATCAGTGGCGTTCCTGGAGGCGGAGATCGACGACCGCGACATCATCGTCGAGCAGGAACTGCGCCCCGACCTGCCGATGCTGGAAGTCGACCGCGACCAGCTCAAACAGGCCTTTTACAACATCATCAAGAACGCTTTTCAGGCGATGACCAGCGAAGGCATCCTGCGCATCTGCACCGACATGAATGACGAATTCGTCTTCATCCGGTTTGCGGACACCGGCGGCGGGATTCCGCCCGAGCGGATGGGCAGCGTATTCCAGCCGTATTTCACGACCAAGAGCAAGGGATCGGGCCTGGGTCTCCTGATTGTGCGGCGGATCGTGCGCGCGCACGGCGGGGAGATCGACCTGGTCAGCACCGAAGGCGTGGGGTTGACGCTGACCATCCGCCTGCCATTCCACGACAAGCGTGTCCGCCTGCTCGGCCCCGGCGAAACTCCCGCTTAAGTAAACCGCTCATGCCCGCCATCGAAACGCGAAATCTGACCAAGACCTATCGGACCTACCGCAAGGAGGCCGGGCTTTGGGGCGCGGTCAAGGGGTTGGTCAGGCGGCAATACGACGAAGTTCGCGCTGCCGACGGGGTCAGTTTCTCGATTGAAGAAGGCGAGCTGGTCGGGTTCCTCGGACCGAACGGCGCGGGCAAGACGACGGTGCTCAAGATGCTCTCCGGGCTGTTGAACCCGACCTCGGGAGAGGCGCGGGTGCTGGGCTATGTGCCTTGGGAGCGCCGCAACGATTTTAAACGGCAGTTCTCGCTTTTGCTTGGACAGAAGAACGCGCTCTGGTGGGATCTCCCGGCCCGCGAATCGATGGAACTCAACCGCGCCATTTACGGCATCGACCGGAAGGATTTCAACCAGATCGTCGGCGGCCTCTCCGAGCTTCTGGAGGTGACGGACAAGCTTGGCGTCATGGTGCGCGAGTTGAGCCTGGGCGAACGCATGAAGATGGAGCTGATCGCAGCGCTGCTGCACGCCCCGCGCGTGCTCTTTCTCGATGAACCGACGATCGGCCTGGACGTGGGCAGCGCCCAGCGGGTGCGCGAGTTTCTCAAGCACTACAACGCCACGCACAAGATCGTCACCATCCTCACCAGCCATTACATGCAGGACATCGAGGAGCTTTGCCAGCGGGTCATTGTGATCGACCACGGCCGCATCTTTTACGATGGGCAACTGGCGCAGGTCGTGGACCGGTTTTCGACCGAAAAGATCGTCCGCTTCACCTTCGAGGATAAAATGGAGCGGGATTTCACCGGACTGGGCGAAGTCACCGAGCGTTCGCCGCAGACGGTGGTTCTCAAGGTGCCCCGCGCCGGCGTCGCGGAAACCTGCCGGGCGATCCTGGCGCGGCACAAGGTCATCGACCTCAGCGTGGAGGAGATCCCGGTCGAGGAGGTAATCCGCAGGCTCTTCCGCCGCGAATTAGCGGTGGATGGGACTGCGGCTCAGACGGCCTGAGGCGGGTTGGGAATGGGTCTGAGCCTACCGCATCAACACCCCTGTCGCGCGCCCGACTTCAATCGTGGGCCGGTAATTCCGCGACACTTCTCCCGTTTCCTTCGCTCTGTCCCGAAACTCCGCAGCTTGCAGGGGCGCCGCAGGAATCCCGTTGCCCCCCGTTACCAACACCGCCCAACGCGGCGGAACCACGGGCAAGTCCAACGCACCGTCCCTGCGCCCGCCCGCGGACGCCCGGCGCGAATTCCGCACCGTCGGAGCCCCTTCGACCGGTTGGGCCGCCAGGATCGGAATCAGCGCGTCGTGCAAGGTGCAGCGGCATTTCGGCGCCATCGCAAGCGGGAGATCCATCGGATAACTCGTCTGGGCGCGGTTGCACCCCGGCGTTGCCAGACCGCCGCTGACGGAACAGACCCGCACGTTCGCCAGCGGCTCGGGGGCAGTCAGTGGGCGCGCCGGATAATCGGTGTCCGATGCCGCCTCGATGCAATCGATCCAGATCGGCAGCGCCAGCGTGGCACCGTAGCCCTTCTCCATGATCGTTTGCGGCCGGTCAAAACCGACCCACACCCCGCAGGTCAGCGAACTGGTGTAGCCAACAAACCACGCATCCCGATAGTCGTTCGTCGTGCCGGTCTTGCCGGCGGCGGGTTTGGTCAGTCCGAGCCTCGCCGCCTTGGCGCCGGTGCCGACCCGCAGCACCTTCCGCAGCAACTCCGAAGTCAGCCAGGCCGCCCCGCGCCCCAGGGTGTGAACGCGCGCGTGCGATACCTGGAAAATAATCCGTCCGTCGGCGTTCTCGATCCGCGAAATGAGGTAACTCTGCTTGCGTTCCCCCCGGTTCGGAAACGCCGTGTACGCAGTCGTCAGGTCCTTCAGCGTCGTTTCGAAACCGCCCAGAAAGACTACCGGATACGGCGGCACGTCTTTGCCAATCCCCGCCAGCTTCGCCGTTTTCCGCACCGCCGCCAGTCCGGCGACTTCGCCCACGCGCACGCTCATCGTATTGCGCGAATGGACCAGCCCGAGCCCCGCCGGCAGCCAGCCGCCGTATTCGCCATCGGAGTTTTCCGGAGACCACCCTCTCGGCAAATCCTTGTATTCGCCGGGAGCGATCCGGGAATCCCTCACCAGCGAACCCGGCAGCAGCCCGTGTTCAAACGCCGTGGCATACACAAACGGCTTAAAAGTGGAGCCGACCTGCCGGCGCGCCAGCGTGGCCCGGTCGAACTTGCTCTGGTTGTAATCCCGTCCACCCACCAGGGCGCGAACGGCTCCCGAGCGGTTGTCGATGGCGGTCAGGGCAGCCTGAAGATACGGCGTGTGACTCTCGGCTGCATTGGTCCCCCCGGCGGTCGCCGCCGGCGCCGGCGCCGCATCGAAATCCGCTTTGGTCGGATGACCCCATCCTGGCGACTCCTCAATGGAACGCGTCACCTTCTCGACCGCCTGCTCGGCGGCGGCCTGAAGCTTTGCGTCCAGCGTCGTGTAGATGCGCAGTCCGCCCTGGTCGATCTGGTCTTGCGTCAGGATGAAATCGAGATCGCGCCGGACCGCGTCCATGGCATAGCTTTGCTGGTAGGGAAGATGACGCCGCCCGACGATTTCGACGGGAGCCGCCTTGGCCGCTGCCGCCGCTGCCGGTCTCAGCATTCCCAGCGTAACCATACGGTCGAGCACTTCGTTGCGTTGGGTGAGCGCCCCTTTGAGGTTCGTCGTCGGTGACATCCGGTTCGGGCTGCGGATGAGGCCCGCCAGCATGGCGCACTCGGGGAGGGTTAGGACGTCGGCGGATTTCCCGAAATAGACTTGCGCCGCCCGTTCCAGCCCGTAAACGCCAGACCCGAGGTAAATGCGGTTGATATACAGCTCCAGGATGCGGTTCTTGGAGAAATTCTGTTCGATGCGCCGGGCCAGCATGGCCTCCACCAGCTTGCGATCGACGGTCCGCGCGGTGAGCCCGAACGAATTGCGCGCAAGCTGCTGGGTAATCGTGCTGGCGCCCTGACGCACCGATTTTCCGCGCAGGTTCACCAGAACGGCGCGCAGGATTCCGAGGTAATCCACCCCCGAGTGGCGAAAGAACCGCGAGTCTTCCCGGGCCAGCAGCGCATGGATAAAGTCTTGGGGAACCCGCGAGAGCGGGATCAGCAGCCTGTTTTCGCCCTGAAGATAGGCGTAAATGCGCCCCGTGGTGTCACAGACCGCCGAACGTTCCGGAATGCGCCCGACATTGGCCAGATCGAACGCCTCGGCGCGGATTCGGTACGTGCGCAAGACCAGCGCGCCAAGCAGCACCGCCGCCATCGCGCCGATCACAATCGTCTTCAGGATAAACACCCGCACGGCCCTGAAAACCCACCCAAGCCATCGTTTCATGGTCGTCTCATCGTCTTTGATAATTTCGACGCAGGGGTGGCGGGAGAGCGTGGAAAAAAGGGACGCCAGGTTTTGCTACTCTAAAAAACGAACACAAACGCACGGTTGGGATGGCACTCCGTTCCGTCCGAGCAGTCTCGATTGAGCTCAGACTTGCGTGAAGAGTTCTGATGCTCGGGTCCGGAAAAGCGGTTTCCAAAAAAAACTTTTCCAGGTCGGCTCGCGCTTGATAGCTGTTCAGCCCACTTCGCCGCTTTCCGGGCGTTTAATCTGCTGCTTGAGGTCGTCTGTAAGGGAGTCCCATAAGCGGCCATGGGCTTCGACCAATCGCGCAATGTCGCCGAGATCCTTGATTCGCTTGCTCTGCCGGCGGCTGGAATCGTTCCATGCTTCCATTTTGCCACGAAGCGTGTCTTGCAGAGAGGCGACCCTGATCAAGATGCCATGCACATCCGCGGGAACTGCCCGCGCGCAGAAATCCCTGTAGAAGGCTTCGGTGCTGAGCTGAATGCTCACCTTCGAATGCCCTTTGAAATTGATCGACCATTCGAACCGCTCTGAGCGAAATCCCGCATCTTCCAATGCCTGGACGGTCCGTTCCACGGCTTCGGTGGCGACGACGAAATTGACATCTTGCGTGACCATCGGCTCCACGGCCCAGTGGTTCACCGCGACCCCGCCAATGACGCACCATGGAATATCCAGTCTCTCCAGACAGTCCACCAGCAGCAGGACGTCGTTGACCCCGCCGGACGTTTGCCAGTCAAAAAACTGTTTCGCTGTCACCTTGGAAGCTTCTCAAAGGCGCACCCGAAGACAAGCCCTTTCCAGTTCACCCAACTTTCTCCTTCACACGAACCGCCCGCCCGCATCATTCTGGCCGCATGACCAAGCCTGAAATTATCGATCGTATTCTCAATCCCGGAATCGTCGCCATCATTCGCGCCGATTCCTCCGAACAGCTCCTTGCCGCGGCGGAAGCCCTTTACGAGGGCGGCGTCACGGGCATGGAAGTCACCATGACGACGCCCAACGCCTTGCAGGTGATCTCCGACGTCAGCAAACGTTTTGGCAAGAAGGTGCTGATCGGCGTCGGCAGCGTCATGGACACTGAAACCTGCCGCGCAGCAATCCTCGCCGGCTCGGAATTTGTCGTCACCCCGGTGACGCGTCCCGCGGTGATCGAGATGTGCAACCGCTACGGAAAACCGATCGCCAGCGGCGCCTACACGCCCAGCGAGGCGCTCACCGCCCACGAAAGCGGCGCGGATTTCGTGAAGATCTTCCCCGCCGACCAACTCGGGCCGCAATACATCAAGAACATTCTGGCGCCGATGCCCATGCTGCAAATCATCCCCACGGGAGGCGTCACCGTGCAAACGGCGGAGAGCTTCATCAAGGCGGGGTGCGTCGCGCTGGCGGCGGGTTCGAGCCTGGTCAGCAAAGACGTTCTGAAAAACCAGGACTGGAAGAAGCTGACCGAGACCGCCGCCGCGTTTGTCGAAGCGGTAAAGAAAGCGCGGGCATAAGGGCCTGGCGGCGTGCGGAGACCAACACAACTACCGCACGCCCTGCGCCACTTGCCGGATCAGCAATGCGATTTCACGATTGTGATTCCAGTCGAGCGCGATGAGCGAACGTGAAGCGCGGGAAAGCCGCTCCAGTTCCGCCAGCGGCGCGTCGAAGACGGTGTCGAGCGCCGTGCTTCCCCAGCCTTTGCAATAGGAGTCCTGGCCCACGCCCGGGAAACAGCGGACGATGCAACCGAGAATATCCCACCAAAGGCCAGCGGGCAGGCAGCTTGCGGCAGCTTCGGGAGGGAGATCCTCGTTGCGCAAACGCGCGGGCCCGAGCGCTTCAAGCCACCGGGCATCCTTTCCGGCCAGCAGAGCGATCCGCGCTCCCGCCGGTTCACGACCGCTTCCGTCTCCGGCCATCTGCCGGGCGAGGCTCATGGCCGCATCGACGACCAGCGGAAGGGGGTTCTGGGCGCTGACCACAAATATCCTCAGCGCGAGGACAGCCAGCGAATAGAGGTCGACCGGCGTGCCGAGCTGTGGAAGAACGGCGAAGGGAACTCCGGAGAAGGGCGCGCCGGCTGTGGCTTCCAGAGCGGCGAGCGCCGGCTGCGAAAGCGCCAGCGGGATGGAACGAAACACGGCTTCCCCCGTGGCCATCGCCTGTCCGGCGCTCAGGTAGCCGTAGAGATCGACCTTTCCCGAAGGAAGCGGGATTTGAATCCAGATCAGCTCCGTTTCGTCTTTGGCAATCCTCTCCTGCGAGGAAAGCGTCGCCTCGACAACGGCGCCGCCGCTCACGGGTGAGGCCTTGCGAATCCGGACGCCGGTCACGCCTTCGCGAGGCACGGCGAGGTCGCCGGGGCGGTAAATGGATGGCGCGAGGGCCTCCACCGAGTGAAAATAACGGAAATCGCTCTTCTCGATTTCCAGTGCTTCCGCCTGCCCCGGCTGGGCAAGGCTGACGCGAGCCGTCCACAACAGCGGCAAGCCGAAGCCGTCGGCGGCGAGCGAAGCCCTGAAGGATTCGGCGCCAAGATTGAGCATCGGAAGCTGGCTGCGCTTCACTTGGGCTTTCACGGCGCGAAAGGCGCGCACCAGCAGCAGCAGTTTCAAATGCACCGACTCCGCGAACCGGCCGCTCGCTCCCGATGAGGGAGCAAACAAGGTGTTGATGCCGTTGCGCATCTCGATCTCGTTTTCCAGAGCGCGGTAAGGTCCGCCGAGCCGGACAGCCTTGCGCCCGTTCTCAACGCCCTTCCACGGATTCCCGCCAAGAACATCGGCCAGTTCCTCCAGGCCAAGCGGCGCGTATCGAAATAGCGCGATCATCCCGCATTCGGCGTTCAGAGGCGCCATCCCGTTCACCTGCGGAATCGCTTGTGCGAGCTCGACGGTTCGCTCGTTTCGAGGCGAGCCTTCCGTGACGGGAACGAACGCTCCGCCCGCCTCGGCCCCCGGAGCATGCAGGTAGCGCGCCGCGGATTCGCTGTAAGGAGGAAGCCCCGCAGCCACCAGCAGCGCGTCGTCCACGCACAACTGCCATGCCGCGCCATTGGCGGCGGATGGGTTCACCGGCCGCAAGGCGGTGCGGTCGATCCAAATCGGCAGCGGATGCGCGGACTCGTGCGCAGTGGCGATGTGGGCGTCCCGATCCGCCTCGCGCTTCTCCGCAACGAACTCCCGCCAGCGGGCGTCGGCGCGGGCGCCGGCGACGTTCTGCTTCTGGAGCGCCTGAATGGAGGATCTGCCGCCCGAGTTCTGAATCCAGAGTTCCACCCACGCGACGGGAGCACCCTGGCAGTCGGTCAGGCATCCGAGCAGGATGTTCGCGAAAAAGGTCCGCCTGAGGACGACAAACCAGCCCGAAACCGGGTCCGGTTCGCGCCGAGTGACGACACAGACCCGCACCGACGCGTTCAGTTCCGCGCTGAAGATCGGGATTGGGAGGAAGCCTGGTTCGAGTGAAATCTGCGAGCTTTCTGAATCGATTTCCGCCATTCAAGCGTTGTTGAGGAAATACTCGCCGCAAGCAAGCAAAATCGGGCTCGACATCTAAAATGGGGAGCAGGACAAATTTCTTCCATTATTCGGCCCGCCGATTCTTGCGAGAGCGTCGGAGACCGGGTTCTGGGGAGCGCACGCGCCCTCTAAAATGCAATCCGCCATCCTTCGCGGGCAGATTGTTCCGCTGTGTAAGAAACGCCATGGACCTTCAAACCCTCGCGATTGAGCAGCGTGACGATCCCCCCGGCGTTGCCCAACAGGAAGGAAGCGCCCAGCGGCACCTCCCGCGTTTCCCCGGGCAAAAGCTTCCCGCGCAACCGCCACGATTGCCGGGCGCGGTTTTGCAACACCCAGCCGGTGAGGTCCACCGGCGCCGGGCAAACATTGAGCAGCGTGACCGATTCCTGACCGCCGTGCCGGCCCGAGCCGGATAGCGGGTGAACCATGACGGCGACGATCCGCACCATTCCCTCCGGCCGGTGGACGCTGTGCGGCTCCGGGACCGGCCCGACGGGCGAGACCATCGCGTGCCCCGTGGCGTCGTTGGTTTGCCACGACTGCGACTGGAATTTGAGAAACAGCCCGGTCCAACGCTGTTGCCGGGGGTGCTCGAACAAAATGGCGCCGTCCTGCCAGGCGCCGTCCTGGGACCAGTGGAGCGGGTCGTTCCCCTGGTTCATGTGGATTTCGTGCATCCCGCGCGAGGGGAAAAACCGGAAAACCCGGTCCGTTCCGTTGGCTTCCCACGGTTCGCCGAAGACGTAGACCCAGCAGTCGGGGTCGATGACCGCGCCTCCCACCACGCCATCCATGACAGCGCTGATGTCCCCGCCGCAACCCGGACCGTCGCACGGCAGCGTCAGGAATTGATCGGGGTGAAACAGATTGAGCCGGATGAAGTCGAGCGCCACGCCACCGTCGTGGTTTTCGAGCACGTGCAGCCCCGGTTCGAGGCGGCTGAGGTCCGCGGTGATCGGGTGCCGCCACCGGAACTTGAGCAGGTACTGCATCGCCGACGGGTCGCGCAGGGAGCGAACGTTGACCGCGGCGCGGTAGTCGCACCCGTCCGCCGTCAGCCAGATGTGGAAATGGGGATGGTGCTGGGCCGAGGTGAGCTTGTCTTTCGCTCTGCCTTTAAGAACGGCGTAGGACTTGAGGGGCATGGAGGGCGGCGGCGGTTAACCGCCGAACAGGGACACCGCGCTGACCCGCAGGGGTGAGGAACGCCAGCGCAAAACGCGCTCCGGTTTATTCTAATGAGCTTTCAAGATGAGATTAAGGCGCGCAGGATTTTTGCCCGCTGGCGAGACGCGAGCGAGGCGCATACCCGCAGCGGTCTGAAACGAGCGCGCAACGAAGCCA
>Ga0316225_1001778_pt1 | contig 19149 bp, 7 predicted proteins | sample TBH18015metaG_FD_206010 | JGI IMG/M metagenome (GOLD analysis project Ga0316225, IMG submission 206010) | Freshwater microbial communities from Trout Bog Lake, Wisconsin, USA - TBH18015 | ecosystem: Environmental > Aquatic > Freshwater > Lake > Hypolimnion/Profundal zone | place: USA: Wisconsin... | reverse complement strand
GCCGAGATTAGTGAAGGTGCCTTGCGCGGGCTGGAATTTGAGTAACTGGTTGGCGACTTCGATGAGCACCCCTCCATCCTTGAGCGGCAGCACCATCCGGGCCGTCGCCGGCCGACGTCCCGCCCTGGGCGGAAGAGAAAATTCCTCGTGTCGCGGGTTTCGAAGCGAGTGGAGCACCGTCCCGGCCACGAACCAGAGCCGGCCCTGGCTGTCGCCCGTCAAGCCGGAGACCGACGCGTTGAACTTGCGCAACGCATGCGGGCTGCGCCAGGCCAACGGTGAATAACGAAACAGCCCATCGGAGGTTGCTAGCCAGAACACCCCACTTGGCTCGACCGCCAGATCGTAATAATTCCGCGCCGTAACCTCCTCATTCTCTACCATTTCCGTCTCGGTCTCTTCACGTTGGAACAGCATATTGGTCGTCGAGGCCCAGGAGGTGCCTTCGGCCCCGCGCCACCCGAATCGAACCCGCTCCGAGCCCGCTGCCTCCGGGGTCCACTCCCAACCGTCGAAATGCACCACCACGCGCTGCCGACCCTGGCCCGATTCCGCCACCAGGGTCACGTCGCCGTTGCGGTCCTCGTGAGGATCCTGAAAATTCTGAAGCTGGAGGGCAGCGGGAGGAAGGTATTCCCGCCATTCACTCTCCGGCCGGAGGGTGCGGATCGGACCGGGTGCCTTGGCCAACCCCCGCGCGCCGGCAAGCCAGAGACCGCCGTCTCGCGCGGTGGCCAGGGATGAGAAAGGGCCCACCTGACCCGCCGCCGAGTCGCGCACCAACCGCAACCGAGAACGGCTCGGGTCATCGCACTCAAATCCCGCCAACCGATCCGGAAACAACACCAACACATAGCCCTGCCGCACCGGGCATAAGGGAATCGGGTCGAAAGGGCGGGCGAGGTTCGACTGGGAAAGCAACGCCAGCTCGGGCAGGTTCGTATACAGGCACCAGACGCCCCCACGCCGTTCCAACAAGCCGTCGGGCGTAACCGTCCATAGCTGTCCGCCGGGGCCTTCATAAACGCGCCTCCGGGGCTGGCTGGCCTCAGGCGCCGAAATCAACTCGACGTTGTACCCGGTCAACCGCGTGATACCGGGCGAGTTCAGATGCGTCGTCAGCACCTGTCCGTGCGGCGATACGGTCACCGAAGTGCAAACCGCATCGGGAAGACCATCCACAATTTTGAACTTCCGCCAATTGGAGGCCTCGTTCTGGCCGCAGCAAGTCGCGGCCAGCGTCACGGCCACAGCGCCGAGGAAATATTTCAAGGCCTTCCGCATGAATCGGTTCCCATTCGGTTGCTCCACGGAATTATCCGCCAGCGGGATCGGAAGCGCAATGAAATCCAAACCGTAAACCGCGGTTCTGACTAGGCCACACCCTTCGGGCTCGGCCGGCGGATAACGCTCGACCAGTCCAGGTGAGCGCCTGTGGCTGCCGCGCCCCGGTTCAACGCCCTGGCAAATCCGTATGGCTGGCCATGGCCTTCTTAAGCGGTTTCGAGAAGGCCCAGATGGCGAACCCGGTCCCCACTCCCAACGCCGTTAAGAACCAAAAGAACCCCACCGACGACATTATCTTATTCTCATAGAGGACCCCGATATAGCCGGCGAGGAGATTGCCCAGGAAGCTGGACAGGAACCATATCCCCATCATCATCGAGACGATTTTGACGGGCGCCACCTTAGTCACCAAGGACAAGCCGACCGGCGAGAGATAGAGTTCCCCGATAGTCAAGAGCAAGGTGCAAAACACGGGCCAAAGCCAACTCCCCTTGCCCCCGCCCACGACCTGGGCCCCGATCACCATCACGACGAAGGAGAGGCCCAGGATGATCGCCCCGATCGCCATCTTGGACACGCTGGACGGCTCCTTGCCTGCGCGCGCTTGCTTAAGCCAGATGATATCGAGAAAGGGCGCCAGGAGGAAGATGAAGAAGGGGTTGCAGGACTGAAACCAGGTGCTGGGCACCTGGAATCCCAGAATGACAGGCCAGACCGTCTGCTTGTCTGCCCAAGTCTGCATCGTGTTGCCCTGCTGCTCATAGACCGCCCAAAAGACGACATTCAGCACACAGAGCCCGATCAAGGCCATTACCCGCTTCTTTTCGCCCGCGTCCAACCGATGGCGTTGGACTTCGGGAGCGCTGTCCGGATTCGCGGATGGAGCGGCGGCTCGTGCAGTCATCTTATTGTCCATCGCCAGGAACCGCTGCCCGAAGGTATAAACCGTCAGCCCCAGGAGCATCCCGACGCCGGCGGCCGCGAACCCCCAGCGCCAACCGAGCGTGGCAGCGAGAGTGCCACAAACAAAATTCGAGAGAAAGGCACCGATATTGATCCCCATATAGAAGATCGTAAAGGCCCCATCGCGCCGAGAATCACCCTGTCGATAGAGGTTTCCCACCTGCGTGGAAATGTTGGGCTTAAACGCGCCATTCCCCAACACCAGGAGGAAGAGCCCCAAAAAGAAACAGTTTTGAAACGCCAGAACGAATTGGCCGAGCGCCATCAGCACACCCCCCACAAAGACCGTCTTCCTCTGGCCCCAGAATCGGTCGGCAATGTAACCGCCCAGCAGCGGCGTCAGATAGACCAAACCGGTGTACCATCCATAGATAACCGAGGCATGGGCGCCAACGGAGGAATCCGCCCCGATCCAATGCCGAAACATATCCCACCCGAAGACCGCCCCAGGATCGCCCGGGGCCCGCTGTTCGCCCCCCTGAAGCGTCTGCCGGGCGACCACGAACAGGTAGTTCACCATGTAGAGCTTCAGCAAACCGCGCATCCCGTAGTAACTGAAGCGTTCCCACATCTCCGTAAAGAACAGCACATACAGGCCGAGGGGATGGCCAAATAATGTGCGTCCGGTCCCCGGGACGCTGCTGGTGGGATCGCCTGCATCCCCGTCGCTCATGGCTACTTTGCTGGTAACAGACATAAGGCGGGAGTTTAGTTAGCGGCGCTGGCGCCGAGGTTTTCCGGCCGCTCGGCTTTGGCGGCCATGGTTTCAGAAATCATAGTTTTTCAGGTCTGGGAAGTGGTTTACGAAAAACCAGCGCCGCTGTCCAGTCCAACCGCCCCCAACACCGTTCAATTACCGTATGGGAGGGACCCGACGGTCCCTCCCTAACCTAACACCTCCACCCCCCTCAGGAGGCCTTCGCCAGCGGAAACTGCGAAATGGCCTTCATGTATTGGGCGCGCTCGAAAGCGCTGGGGTCGGCGCAGTTCTTCTGGCTGAGACTGCCCTTGAGCTGAGTGACCGACTCGTATTCGTGCTCTTCCATCCAGGCGACCAGGTCGCGCTCGACGACCCCGATCTGGCGCGCGCCGTGACGAATGAGGGTGGAGCAGAGCATAGTGATGTCCGCGCCGGCCATGAGCATCTTGAGGGCGTCGGTAGCCCGGTGGATGCCACTGGTGGCCGCCAGGCTGGGGCGCAGCCGCCCGTAGAGCAGAGCGATCCAACGCAACGGCACCCGCATCGCCATCGGCGTGCTCAACAGGATGTTCGGACGAACATCCAGCGCTTCCAGGTCGATGTCGGGCTGGTAAAACCGGTTGAAGAGCACCAGGCCGTCTACGCCGGTTTGGTCCAACCGTTTGGCCATGTTGGCGAAGTTGGTGAAGAACGGACTCAACTTCACGGCAACCGGGATGGTGACCGCGGATTTGACGGCTTTGGCGATGTCCAGATAGGTCTGCTCAATCTGGGCCGAGGTCTGCTCCATATCGGTGGGGATGGAGTAGATGTTCAGCTCGACGGCGTCGGCGCCGGCCTGCTGGATGGCCTTGGCGTATTCCGTCCAACCGCCGACGGAGGAGCCGTTGAGGCTCGCGATGACGGGGATGCGGAGGGATTGCTTGGCCTTGGAAACATGCTTGAGATACTCCTCGGGGCCGAGGCGGAACTCCTCGGGTTGCGGAAAGTAAGTGAGGGCTTCGGCAAAGCTATAGGTGCCGTGCTCGAGATGACGGGCCAGATCGGCGCTGTCCTGGCGGAGTTGTTCCTCGAACAAGGAGTAGAGGACAACGGCCGAGGCGCCGGCGTCTTCCATCTGCTTGAGGGTATCGATTTCCTCCGAGAGCGGAGAGGCGGCCGGCACAAACGGGGTGCGCAGTTTCAATCCGAGATATTTGGTCGAGAGATCCATAAAGGCTTGCGGGTTGCGATTTTGGGGTGCTTAGAAAATAAGTTTTGAGGCGCCGCATCCCCCTCCCCCCGCAGCGGGGGAAAGGGGATGGGAAAGCGCCCCTAGAAGTTCAGGGTTGCTGGTCGATGGAGGCCTGCGGTTTGGCAGGAGCGACGACCTGGGGTTTCATGTCTCGGCCCGCCATGTATTGATAGGACAACCAGCGGCGATCGGCATCGGCTTGCGCCTGGGCGAAGAACTTCTTCGCATCTTCCGGCTTGCTCTTGGTCAGCATCTTGAACCGGTTTTCCGAGAGCAGGAAGTCCTGCACCTTGGTCTTGGCGGCGGCGGAATCAAGCTGCAAGGGATTCTCGCCCTTGTCGGCCCGACGCGGGTCGAAGCGGTAGAGCATCCATTGACCGGTCTCGACCGCCAAGCGTTGCTGGTGGGCGCCGATACCGCGATCGAGATCGATGCCGTGGGCGATACAATGACTGTAGGCGATGATCAGGGAAGGTCCCGGATAAGACTCCGCCTCGATGAAGGCCTTGAGCGTCTGTTCGTCCTTGGCTCCCATCGCCACGCTGGCCACGTAGACGTTGCCATAAGTCATGGCGATGAGACCCAGGTCCTTCTTGCGCAGCGGTTTGCCACCGGCGGCAAACTTGGCCACCGCGCCGCGCGGCGTCGACTTGGAGCACTGACCGCCGGTGTTGGAATAGACTTCGGTGTCCATGACCAGCACGTTCACGTCGCGCCCGCTGGCCAGGACGTGGTCGAGGCCGCCGTAACCGATGTCGTAGGCCCAACCGTCGCCGCCGATAATCCAGACGCTGCGGCGAACCAGCGAGCCCGAAACCGCCATCAGCATTTTGGCCTCGGGTGACGTATCGCCCGCGATCTTCGCTTTCAGCGCGGCGACCCGCTCGCGCTGATCGTAGATGCCCGCCTCGTCGACCTGGGTCGCGGTCAGGAGCGCGTTGACGAAGTCGTCGCCGAGTTTGGGCGCGAGTTTCTTGACCAACTCGCCCGCGAATTCCTGTTGCTTGTCGATGGAGACGCGGAAACCCAGACCGAACTCCGCATTGTCCTCGAAAAGCGAGTTGTTCCAAGTCGGCCCGCGCCCTTGCTTGTCCTTGGCGTAAGGCGTCGTGGGGAGATTGCCGCTATAGATGGAGGAACAACCGGTGGCATTGGCCGCCACGATGCGATCGCCGAAAAGCTGGGTTAGCAGCTTGAGATACGGGGTCTCGCCGCAGCCGGCGCAAGCGCCGCTGAACTCGAAGAGCGGTTGCATGACCTGCTGTTGGCGGAGTTGGCCCACCTTCACTTTGCGACGGTCCAACTCGGGCAGGCCGAGGAAGAAGTCGAAGTTGTCGCGTTCGCTGAGCCGCAACGGGGGCTGGGATCGCATGTTAATGGCCTTGAGCTTGGCCTCGGTCTTGTTCTTAGCGGGACAAACCTCGACGCAGAGGCAGCAGCCGGTGCAATCCTCGGGAGCGACCTGGAGGGTCCACCTCATCCCCTTCCATTCCGGGGCGCGGGCATCCGTGCTCTTGAAGGTCGCCGGTGCGCCCTGGAGCTGCGCGGCGTCATAGACCTTCATCCGGATCGCGGCATGCGGGCAGATGACCGAGCATTTGGCGCACTGAATACAGGTCTTCTCATCCCAAACCGGAATTTCGACGGCCAGATTCCGTTTCTCGTAGCGGGCGGTGCCGGTGGGGAAAGTGCCGTCAGGAGTAAAGGCGCTCACGGGCAGTTCCTCGCCGCGGTTGCCATAGATGACGCCGAGGGTGTCGGCAATCTCTTTGGGCGCGTCGGCGCTAAAGGGCGAGGGCAGTTCCCGGGTGCTCGTGGCCTGGGCAGGCAGTTTCACCTCGAACAGGTTCGCCAGCGTCTGGTCCACAGCCGCGATGTTCTTCTGCACCACTTCCTCACCCTTGCGTCCGTAGGTCTTCTTGATGGTGTACTTGATCTGATCGATAGCCTCGTCGCGGGGCAACACGCCGGAGAGTGCGAAAAAGCACGTCTGCATGATGGTGTTGATCCGGGAACCCATGCCGGTGGTCTTGGCGACCGCCAAGGCGTCGATCACGTAGAACTTAATCTTCTTCTTGATCAACCCCTCCTGCACGGGGCGCGGGAGATTTCCCCAGATTTCCTCGACGCCATAAGCCGTGTTCAGGAGGAAAGTCCCGCCGGGCACCAGGGTCTGGAGCATATCGTAGCGGTCCAGGAAGATGGGCTGGTGGCAGGCCACGAAATTGGCGCTGCTGACCAGGTAGGTGGCCCGGATGGGGTCCGGCCCGAAGCGGAGGTGGGAGATGGTTACGGCGCCCGCCTTCTTCGAGTCATAGACGAAATAGCCCTGGGCCTCGTTGGCGGTATTCTCACCAATAATCTTGATCGAGTTCTTGTTCGCGCCGACGGTGCCGTCGGAGCCAAGACCGTAGAACAACGCGCGGACCACCTTCTCGGATTCGGTAGAGAAGTCCGGATCGCAAGACAGGCTGGTGCCACTGACGTCATCGTTGATGCCCACGGTGAAGTGGTTCTTGGGCGTGGCGGAGGCCAGGTTGTCAAAGACCGCCTTGGCCATCGACGGAGTGAAGTCCTTCGAGGAAAGGCCGTAACGACCGGAAACCACTCGCGGGAGCGAGCGAAGCTGCCCCCAACCGGCAACCAGACCTTCGTTGAGAGCTGCGACGATATCGAGGTAAAGCGGCTCGCCCAGCGCGCCGGACTCCTTGGTACGGTCGAGCACGCCGATGGCCTTCACGCTGGCGGGGAGCGACTCCATCAGCCGGCGAACGTCGAAAGGCCGATAGAGGCGGACCTTGAGCACGCCGACCTTGGCACCCCGCTCATTCAGATAATTGACCGTCTCGTGAGCGGCTTCGTTGGCGGATCCCATCAGCACGATCACCCGATCCGCGTCCGGAGCGCCCACAAATTCAAACGGTTGGTATTGCCGCCCGGTGAGGGTGGCAAACTTGTCCATCGCCTTGGCCACGATGTCGGGACACTTCCCATAAAACGGGTTGCAGGCCTCGCGCGCCTGGAAGAAAACGTCCGGGTTCTGCGCCGTCCCGCGGAGGACCGGCCGATCCGGACTCATGCCTCTCATACGGTGCGCGATCACCAGGTCGTCGGAGATCATTTGGCGCATGGTATCCTCGCTCACCATGCGAATCTTGGACACCTCATGCGAGGTGCGGAAACCGTCAAAGAAATGGAGAAACGGAATGCGCGCCTCGAGCGTGGCGGCGTGGGCGATGAGCGCCATGTCCATGGCTTCCTGGACACTGGCGGAACTGAGCATCCCGAAGCCTGTCGACCGGGCGCTCATCACGTCGCTGTGGTCCCCGAAGATGGACAAGGCGTGGGTGGCGAGGGCGCGAGCGGAGATGTGAAAGACCGTGGAGGTCAGTTCACCGGCAATCTTGAACATGTTGGGAATCTTCAGCAGCAGTCCCTGGGACGCCGTAAAGGTGCAGGTCAAGGCCCCGGTCTGGAGAGCGCCATGCACGGCGCCGACGGCGCCGCCTTCGCTCTGCATTTCGACCACATGCGGCACGGTGCCCCACAGGTTCTTGACGCCCTCCGAGGACCATTGGTCGCACCACTCACCCATGTTGGAGGAGGGGGTAATGGGATAAATGCCCATGACTTCGTTGCAGCGGTAGGCGACATACGCCACCGCCTCATTGCCGTCGAGGGTCTTGAACTCCACGCCGTTGGCGTGCGGTTCCGCATGTGCCGATTTGGTTGTTGCACTCATATGGATTGGATTGGATCTATGGATCGAGGGGTTGGCAAGTTAGAGGAGAATTTCCGCCCGGTAATCCTCATCATTGGACTCACGTTGGAGGGTGAACCCGACACGCTTGGCGACATGCTGCATGCCGTGATTTTCCCTGAGAATGTTGGCGCTGATACGCTCCAGCTTTTCGTCGCGCCCGATCTTCACCAGGCGGCGCAGCAACTCCGTACCCATCCCCTGCCGCTGCCACTGGTCGCTCACGATCATCGAGAACTCCGCTTCGTTAAGACCCCGGAGTTTGCTGAGCCGTCCGACGCCTAGAATCTCGGCCGCGCCGGTCTTGGCGTCCTTGTGCTCGACCACCAGCGCAATCTCGCGGTCGTAGTCGTTGAAGCACATCCGCGTGAGGCGCTCATGGGCGACCCGTTGGTCGAGTTTCAGTTGGCTGAAGTAGCGATAATAGACGCTCTCTTCAGACAGCGTCTCATGGAACTTGACCATGATCGGCTCGTCCTCGGGGCGAATCGGCCGAATGGTGACACTGGTCCCGTTCTTGACCGTCCACGCCCCCACATATTGCGTCGGATAAGGCCGGATCGCGGACTTGGGCAGCTTGTCTTCGGTCATGCCGGAGCCGTGGAGAACCACTCGACCATCGAGGGCGATGAGGCGTTCCGGTGAGGCCAGCAGCGGGTTGATATCGATTTCGGAAATCCAAGGCTGCTCGACCACGAGCTGGCTGAACCGAACCAGGAGTTCCTCGAGGGCGGCCAGGTTGATCGGCTTGCGTCCCCGCACCCCTTTGAGGGCGTGAAAGATGCGCGTCTGTTCCATCAAGCGTCGCGCCAGCGTGGCGTTGAGGGGCGGCAAGGCCAAAGCGCTGTCCTTATAGACTTCGACCAATTGCCCGCCGGACCCGAACAGGAGCACCGGTCCGAATTGGGCATCCGGGCTGCTGCCGATAATCAGCTCGTAGCCGCTCAGTTCCACCATGGGCTGCACGGTAACACCGAGAAAATGTTCCTTGCCCGCGCGCTTCTCAACCGTGGTCTGGATGGTCGTCCAGGCGCGTTGCACGGCGGCGGCGTTCTTGAGGTTGAGTTGCACCCCGCCCACATCGGTCTTGTGCGTAATCGTTTCGGAATAGAGCTTCAGGACCACGGGGTAACCGATTTCGTCCGCGATCTTGACCGCGGCTTCCTCGGTCTTGGCGATCCGCGTGTCCACCGTCGGAATGCCATAAACGCTCAGGAGTTGCTTGGACTCGAACTCCGTGAGGATGGTGCGGCCCTGGCTCCGAACGGCCTGGATAATGGCCTCGGCCTTGGCGCGGGCGCTCGCGTCCGCGCTCTGGTCGGCCACCAGCGCCGGGGTCTCGTAGAGCCCGCGCAGGTTATAGCTGTACCGATACATGTAGTAGAAGGCGCGCGCCGCGGTGTCAGGATACTTGAAGGTGGGGATCCCGGCCGCATTGAGGATGTCTTCCCCCGGCTCGACTTCCTTGCCGCCCATCCAGCACGCCAGGAGCGGCTTGCCGGGAATCTTCGCATACGGCCGCAGCGCGTCGGCGGTGCCGATCGCGTCCGTCATGGCCTGCGGGGTCAGGATGACAAGCATCCCGTCACTGTTAGTGTCGGCGGCGGCAATTTGCACCGACTTGGCGTAACGATCCGCCCCGGCGTCGCCGAGCACATCGATCGGGTTGTTGTGGCTCCAGGCAGCGGGCAGCAGTTTGTTGTATTCGGCCATCGCCTCCGGTGACACCTCGGCCAGGCTTCCGCCACTCCCGATGAGCATATCGGTCGCCAGCACACCCGGCCCGCCGGCATTGGTCACGATGGTCAGCCGCGGGCCGGCCGGCCGGGGTTGTTTGGAAAGCACTTCGGCCATGTGGAACAGCTCGGCGATGGTCTCGACCCGCAGCACCCCCACGCGGCGGAAGGCGGCCTGGAGCACATCGTCGCTCCCCGTCAGCGAGCCAGTATGGGAGGCCGCCGCTTTGGCCGCCGCCTCGGTTCGCCCCACTTTGATGACGATGATCGGCTTGGTCAGCGCCACCTCGCGGGCGGCGGACAAGAAGGAGCGGGCATCGCCAATCGACTCCATGTAGATGATAATGCTCTTGGTGTTGGGGTCATCACCCAGGTAATAAATCAAGTCGCCCCAGTTCACGTCGAGCATCGAACCGATGGAAACGAAGGAACTGAACCCCACGTTTTCCCGCAGCGACCAGTCGAGGATGGCGGTGCAGAGGGCGCCGCTCTGGCTGATGAAACCGAGGTTGCCGGGCCGGGCGATGGTGGTGGCAAAAGTGGCATTTAAGCCGTTGTGCGGGTTCATAACCCCCAGGCAGTTCGGACCGATGAGCCGCATTTTGCCCCGCCGCGCCTCTTCCATCACCTTATGCTCCAACTCGACGCCCGCCGCACCGGTTTCCTTGAACCCAGCCGAGATGATCACCGCCCCCGGGATCCCTGCATCGGCGCATTCGCGAATCAACCCGGGCACCGTAACCGCCGGCGTCGTGATCACCGCCAGGTCCACCTTCTCGGGGATGGAGGCGACGTTCGGATAGGCACGCACCGAAAGCACGCTGGGACGCTTGGGGTTTACCGGGTACACCGTGCCGCCGAAACCACCACGGCCCATGTTTTGGAAAACGGTGCGCCCGACGCTGCCCTTGTTCTCAGTCGCCCCGATGACGGCGACCACCTTCGGAGCGAAGATACAATCCAGCGGGTGGTGCTGGATCTGGCGCAGAATGTCATGGGACGATTCAACTCGTTGCGGGGAGGTGGAATTAGTCTGCATACTTGAAACTCTCGAAATTTACGTTGTTTTGTTTATCTGCGGCTTGGTCAATCCGTGGTAGGAGTATGCCGGTTTCGCGCCCGATTAACTTCACCGGCTTTGCTATTTGTTCACCCTCTTTTGCCGCCCCGCCAACCCGGCGCGTGACTGTTCAGGTCGCTCATAGGAGCGCGGATGCCCTCATCCGCGAGGTTCTTGCCTTTCGGAGCACGCGGATGAAGGCCTCCGCGCTCCTGCGGACGCCGTTTGCGCGAGCGACCTGAACCATTACCACGGCGCAACTACCAGATCGGGTTCAACCGCGTCAGGATGCTCCCAGTTCAAACCACCGCACGGCGGAACGAACCATGTCCGTCGGGCCTTTGAGGCGCAGCTTGCGCTTGATGTTGGCTCGGTGGACTTCGACGGTCTTGACGCTGATATGCAACCGCTGAGCGATGTCGCGCGTGCCCAGTCCCTTGCCGATGTGTTCAAACACCTCGAATTCACGGCTCGAGAGCAACTCCAGCGGCGAGTTGGAGACCGCCGCGCGGCGTCCCGAAAAGACTTCCAGGATTTTGCCGGACATTTTCTCGCTCAGGTAGATATTCCCAGCCAGCACGTGGCGAATCGCCTGAATCACTTGCTGGCCTCCTTCCCGTTTCATGATATATCCCCGCCCGCCAACTCGTAAAACCCGCTCCACATAGAGCGCTTCCTCCTGCACCGAGAAAACCAACACCGGCAGGTCGGGCTGAAAGACCTGGAAGTCCTTGATCAGGGCGATGCCGCTCCGATCCGGAAGAAAGATCTCGGTCAACACCAGGTCGGGACGGCGGGCTGCGGCATGATTGAGCGCCTGGGCCCCGGTCCCCGCCGCCCCAAGGGTCATCAGATCCGTCTCCGCATCAATCAAGCACGCCAGCCCATGGCGCATTACCGGCTGATCGTCCACCAGGAGGATCTGCTTCCGGTTGGTCGCGTTCTTTGTCACCTTCAGGTGCCCAGCAACTGCGATCGATACTCGGTCGGCGACTGGCCGAGAATCTTCTTGAAAACACGGTTGAAGTGGGTCAGCGACTGGAACCCGACTTCAAAAGCGATTTCGCTGACGCGGAGGTTGGGGTTGAGGAGGAGATTCTTGGACTTCTCGATGCGAACACGCGAGAGGTAGTCGGTGAAGTTAATCCCAGTCACCTTCTTGAACATCTTGCAAAAATAAAAGGTGCTGGTGTTGCAGGCCTTAGCCACGTGACCCAGACGGAGGTTCTCGGTCTGATGCTCGTGAATATACTCCTTCGCCCGCGCGATGACCGGCGGCTCCGAGTTCTCGTGCTGGACCACCACTTGGTTGCTAAGCATGGCTAGGTGCTGGGCGAAAATCGCCAGGAGTTTCACGATGGCCTCGTGCTGCCGGCCCGGCACCACCCGGGTCGAGAAATAGGCCTCCCGCAACCGGTCCTCATCCACCACTACCCCCCATTCGCTCATCACCTTGGCCACCCGGTCAAATTGCACCTGAGTCGGTTTCTTGCGAAACACCTGCCCGGTCTGCAAAAAACCAATCAGCCGGTCACCCAGCCGAACCGGCACCGCCGTCTCCACCAAACCGTTCGGGCAACCCATCGTGTGGGCCTCATAGGTGGCGTTTTCGGTCAACTTCTCCTGCACCTGGAGGCAGGAGGCGCAGGCGCGGCTCTTCTCGGAAATCAGGGCGCAGAACGACCCTTCGTTCTTCTTGCCGTGATGCGGCAGTTGCCAGGTCTCCACCGGCCGCAACGCCACCGGCATGCCCGTCGCCTCGGTAAACGCCCGCTCATACTCCTGAAACACTTTCGACGACATCAAGGCCTCGATCAGGCTGCGATCGCTGTTGGGTCCGCCATTGGCCCGGGACTTGTAAGCGAAGGCTTTTCCGCCTCCACCCCGCCCCACGCGGCCCGCCGAACTCGCCGAAAGCGGATTAATTTCGCTTCTAGCTTCTGAAGGCTGCCTAACATAGGTTGTCTGCATGGGAGCAATTTAGGTTAAACTCGGAGAATACTCAATTGGGATGTTCACTGGCATAAAGTACGGGATCGCACTTATATCACCTAGGCAAATAACCTATATTTGGATGACTCCAGAATCACTGCGCCTATCCTGGGGCCATCCGCTGCCAGTCCGGGCGAAGCACGGCTAATCTGACCAAGCTGGCCACCGAGGTCAGAACCAAGCCACCAGGGATCGGAGCCTGTAGAGGTTCCCATTATCTTCGTGGAAATCCTCTGACTTAGGGGTCTCCTGGCAAGCGGAATGGGTCTTGAACCTCGGGTCGTTGATTTTAGGTCGGATTTCCTGGGTGATCCGGCGGACGGAAGCGCCGACCTGACCAGCCAACTTCGACGCCGTGTGAACCCCGCCGACCGTCGAGCGATGAGCGCTAAAAAGCACACGTGAAATGGCGGTGGAAAAATGGTCGGGGCGGTGAGATTCGAACTCACGACCTCTTGTACCCGAAACAAGCGCGCTACCAGGCTACGCTACGCCCCGACCCGTGAAAGCACAAAGTGCCAGCTCTCGCCAGCGTTTGCAACCACGAAATTGAAAAAAACACAAGCCACGGCCATGCGCTCAGGAATCCACCTGGAAATGCGGTCCTGACGCGCAGACTGATGCTCTACCCATCGCTCGATCCGCCAAACTGATCCATGGCTGATGTCAATTTACACTTTACATAACACATTCGCCAATCGCAGCAAGTGTAGCGCACGCGCCCTTCCCGCGCGGTTTGCCGCGGCCCAGGCGGCCTGGCGGCTCATCGCCAGACCATTACCAGAAAAGGTCACAATCGACCAGCGAAACTGCGAATCCTGTGGGAGGGAGAGGCCATGAACCACCCGCAGGGAGGCGGCGGCCGGGAGGCTGTGGGCAGACGGACGAACACCCCCATCGGAGGTCTGATCGCCGCCTGGTTTCCAGGAGATTTAGATTGACAGTGAGCGGAGATAGGAGTATATTGCCGGCCGATACCAATGCAAAAAACGACAAAACTCCATGCATATGAAAGCTAACCAATCACTCTTGCCCCAGCGGAATCGCCTTCATGGGGCCCTGTCACTTGCGCTGTTCGCCGGCTTGGCCCTTTCCGCCAACGCCGCGATTACCGGTCAGTGGGATTTCAAGGGCAGCCTCGCGGCTACCATCGGCCAGGACCTCATCCCTCTGGACACGAGCACCCAGTCAGGAACCCGATTCGGTTCCACCACCAGTTTCGGCATCGCCCCCATCGGAGGGGTACCCACCAACGTGATGGGGTTCCCGGCGGCGACCGAGTCCTACTCGGGCTATGAGGCCCTCGTGGGCGCGTTGGGCAACAACGGCGGCATCTTCGTCAACCAATACTCCATCATCATGGACGTGCTGTTCCCCGCCAGTTCCTCCGGCAAGCTGCGCGCCCTCTTCACGTCCGACAATGGCAACGAGTTTTACGTGGACAGCAATAACGCAATTGGTTACACGGGGGGCAGTTCGGCGGGGGTATTGACGCCCGACACCTGGCATCGGGTCGCCATCACTGTCGATACCTTGGGCACAACCACCGTCTTCATCGACGGCACCCAGGTGAGTGACCAATCGACCCAGGGCGGATTGGACGGGAAGTTCTCCATTTCGAGCTACCTGACGCTGTTCAATGACCTGAACACAAATTCCCAAAGCGGCTACATCGCCAGCCTGCAATTTCAGGACCTGAAACAGCCGGCGGGCTTCATTGCCGCCTTGGGTGGACCCGTGGCCACAGGCATCCTCACTGGACCGCCGCCGAACCCTTACATCGCATCGGAGACACCCACGTCAAACTTTCAGTTGCCTGCGGGGCGGTCCACCATCCCAGCCAACCCGTTGATCCAGGTGGTGATCCAGGATGGTGTGGCCACCGTGAACACGAACACCATTCAACTGAAACTCGATGGCCAGATCGTGCCGGCCAGCATCAGCTACCTGGCACCCGTGACCACCATCTCCTACCAGACGCCCAGTTTTCTCCCGCCCCTGTCGAGCAACAGCGTGACCCTGAGTTTTCAGGATAGCACCAGCACATCGCTCGGTGCCCATTACGGTTTTTATGTGGGCCCCTACGTGGCCCTACCCGCCTCCGCAGTGGCCCCGATCGGCTCCGCCAATACGCCGGGCTTCATCTACCGCGTCGCCCAGGCGCCAGCCGACGCGACCCTCAATAACAACCTGGTTCGTGCCGTGCAGCAACTGGATGGCACCCTCTTGGATACCACCGGCGTGCCCTTTGGGAATGAGGCGGACTTGACCATGCCCGGGATCCAACCCGATGGGAGTTATTTTGTGGACCAATACGAGGGTAATAACGGCACGATAGCCTTCAACGTCACCGGCGGTGCCTTTTATCACCTTCCCGGAATTCAAACCTACGGCTTCCCCGGCATCCCCGGCACCAACGGCAGCACGCTGAACTTCGCCGATGACACCCTCACCTATCTGCAGCTCCAGGCGGGTACCTATACCTTCGGCGTGAACGTGGGTATCGGCCGCGTGGATGCTCCGCCGGGGGCCGACGACGGCTACGTTCTTTTCTGCGGCGCCAACCCCCGTGACGCCTTCGCCACGGTGGTCGGTCAGTTCGTGCGCACGGGCAGCAATTTCAACGATTCCCAAAACACAAACGAGTTCAATTTCGTGGCGCCGGTGGCCGGTATTTATCCCTTCCGGCTGATTCATTGGCAGAATAATCAGGGTTCGGACCTGGGGTGGTACTATGTGGACCCGTCAACCGGCAACCGGACGATGATCAACGACCCCGCCAGCTCGATTCCGGCCTACCGTGTCAGCAACGTGCCACGCGAGCCTTATGTGGCCGAAGTCTACCCCGCTCCCGGCGGTTCCGGCTTTGCCGCCAACACACCCATCCAGGTCGTTCTCAATGATGATGACCGCCAGGTCGGCTCAGGCACGATCAAACTCTACCTCAACGGCACGCAAGTAACCCCCAATTCGATCAGCAAGAGCGGCAAAATCACCACCGTGACCTACAACCCGAACGCCTCCCGGACCACCGTCACCAATAACGTGCAGGTGGTCTATAGCGATAACGGGTCGCCCTTGAACACCTTCACCAACAACTGGTCGTTCACCATCGTCCTGGCGGGCGCCTCCACCCCCGCCGTCACCGGGCAGTGGGATTTCAAAGGCAACATCTCGGCCACGGTCGGGCAGGACCTGCAGTATTTCGACGGACCGAGCGGCCAGACCACCGCCACCGTGAAGTGGGGCACGTGCAGTTCCTTCGGTATTCCCCTCATCAACGGCACGGACACGCAAGTCATGTACCTGCCCGGTTTCGCCGACGGAACAGCGATCGAGGCCAGTTACGGCTTGGTCATGAACCCAATGATCTCGCCCAACGGCGGCGGCACGAAAGTCAACCAATACACGATCATTTACGATATGTACTACCAGGGCGGGACCATTCCCTTCTTCAATTGCCAGAACACGAATATGCCTCACGGGACCGACGGCAGCCTCTTTCTGCAAAACGGAACGATGGGCCAGGGCAGCGGCGGGTACACCATGAATCATGGCAATATCGGGACCGGGTGGCACCGCATCGCCTTTGCGGCGGATCTTTCCCAAAACCTCATCACCAAGTGGGTGGATGGCGTGAAGGCGCAGGACTGGGTCAGCTCCGCCAACGGCCTGGACGCCGCCCGGCGTGCCTGGCAACCCACTGTCATCCTCTTCGGCGACAACGACGGCCCCAATAACAGCGGCGACGACCACAACGGCTCGATCTACCTGAGCAGCATCCAGGTCCGTAACGGCAAGATGAGTGACGCCGAGATGGTGCTGCTGGGCGGACCGTCCGCCTCCAAGATCCCCCAGGTGGTGCCGACCTCCCCCGTCACCGGTCAGTGGGACTTCACCTTCGGCGACATCACCGCCCGGGTGGGGCGGGACTTGCAGTATTTCGACGGCGCGGCTGGACAGACTGTCGGCGCCGTGAAGTTCGGGACCTGCGGCTCGTTTGGCATTCCAACGATCAACGGGGCCGATGGCCCCATCATGTATGTGCCCGGGTACCCCGACGGCACCCCCATCCTCGCCCAATACGGCTTCATCATGACGCCCCTCATCGCCCCCAACGGCGGCGGTCAACTCGTCAATCAATACACGATCATCTACGACCTGTACTATCAGGGTGGGGTGATCCCCTTCTTCCAATGCCAGAATACCAACATGCCGCATGGCATCGACGGCAGCCTGTTCCTGCAAAATGGCACCATGGGTCAGGGTTCGGGCGGGTATACCATGAACAACGGCAACGTTACGACCGGCTGGCATCGACTGGCCTTTGCGGTGGACCTCTCCCAAAACCTCATCACCAAGTGGGTAGATGGGGTCAAGGCCCAGGATTGGGTCAGCTCCGCCAACAGCCTGGACGCCGCGCGCCGCGCCTGGCAGCCCAACGTCATTCTGTTCGGTGACAATGACGGACCTAGCAATTCTGGCGACGACCACAGCGGCTCGATCTACGTCAAGAGCATTCAAGTCAGTGTGGGCAAACGCAGTGACGGCTGGATGCAAGCCTTGGGCGGCCCCTCGGCCACCGGCATCCCGCTGGCGGTAACCATACCGACCATACCGCTGAACATCACGCGCAACGGCAACAGCGTGACGATCTCCTGGTCGAGTTCGGCCACGGGGTGGACTCTGCAGAGCAGCCCCAGCCTGTCCAGTCCGAACTGGCAGAGCGTGACCGGCGTGGTGAACAATTCCGTCACTCTCACCATCGGCCCAGGCAATCTCTACTTCCGCCTCATCCAGTAAGGTTGAGCGAGGGTCTTCGGATCTCAGAGCCGCGCGAGGGAACACCCCCCTCGCGCGGTCTTCTTTTCTACGACCGAGGGGAACTCGGGGAAGGCCAGGTTGACTGGTGGCGCCAACCACCCGCCTGGCCGCCGGAGCATTCGCTGGTTTGAACACCTCGCATCCTCCTTAAGTTGAGACATGGATTTGTCAGCGAACCTGTGTGTGATGCGGGATCGGTCCCCGCTTTACTATTAGCCCAAATGGGCGGATGCTAAATGCGTGACGATAAGAGGCCGAATCCTGACGTTGGTGGGAGTGTATTGCGCACTGGCCGCCCGACTTTGGGCGGGAGGCAGCGGCTTGAACGTCGCCGTAGTGGTGAACCAAAACAGCCCCGATTCGCTCCGACTGGCCAATTACTACTGCGAAATGCGCCAGATCCCGCCCCAAAACGTCCTGCGGATCAACTGGGCAGGCAATCTCAATGCCTGGACGGAGTCTGACTTCGCCAGCGTCCTGGTGAACCCCCTGATGACGATGCTCGCCAGCCGGCGGTTGACCAACCAAATCGACTACGTGGTGCTTTCGATGGCCGTCCCCTTCGAGGTGAGTTCGAGCGACTCCCTGGCCTGGAACAGTACCACCTCCAGCCTTTTCTACGGCTTCAAACCGGACCCCACCCCAGAGTGTTCCCTGGCGCCAGGTTCCGCGAGCCTGTATACGGGGAGCGAGGGGGTCTTTCGGGCTACCCCGCCGTTGAACGCCGCCAGCAATTCGTTCCTCGCTACCATGATCACTTCGAGCAACCTCGCGCTGGCCAAGGCTATCGTATCGCAAGGGGTGTTGAGCGACGGGGTGTTTCCCACCCAAACCGTGTTTCTGACGAAGAATGTCTACGATCCCGAGCGGAATGTGCGGTTTGTCCTCTACGATAATGCCATTTTCAACGCCCGACTGCGGGGGAACCTGTCCCTAGAGCGCAACCTCGCCAGCACCCCCAACGGCCTCGGCTATACCTTCGGCTTCCAAAGCGGTGCCCAGGATTATACGCTCTCTGGGGTGACCGTGGCCCCCGGCGGCATCGCGGATAACCTGACCTCCTACGGCGGATTGATCAACGGCACTCCCGAGCAGTTCAACATGCTGGGCTTCCTTTCCGCTGGCGCCACCGCCACGTACGGTACGGTAGACGAGCCGTGCAACTATCTTGAGAAGTTCCCCAACCCGATGGACTACTTCTACCAGGCTCGCGGGTTTAGCCTGGCTGAGTCCTACTATCAGAGCGTTACCAACCCCTACCAGGGACTGATCGTCGGTGAACCACTGGCCGCCCCGTTCGCCTCGCCACCGATGGGGGCTTGGCTGGGACTGCCGGCCAAAGCGCTCCTTCGTGGCACCACCAACCTCTCGCTCCAGATCACCGCCACGGACACCCACCACCCCATCGCGCAAGTGGATCTGTTCGTTGACGGCACCTTTTTGACCAGCCTGACGAACCTCCCGCCTCAACCGGGAAACCTAATCAACGTCACCATCAACGGCGAGCCCGTCAGTTATACCGTGCCCGCCAACGCCTCGCTGAACTCCATCGCCAACGCGCTCGCCGCCACCTTAAACACGGCCGCCCATACC
>Ga0316225_1001769_pt1 | contig 19200 bp, 7 predicted proteins | sample TBH18015metaG_FD_206010 | JGI IMG/M metagenome (GOLD analysis project Ga0316225, IMG submission 206010) | Freshwater microbial communities from Trout Bog Lake, Wisconsin, USA - TBH18015 | ecosystem: Environmental > Aquatic > Freshwater > Lake > Hypolimnion/Profundal zone | place: USA: Wisconsin... | reverse complement strand
CCAACGTGCTGGAAGGCAGCGGATCGAACGGGGTGTTCCGCCTGGTCCGCACCGGCGACCCCAAGTATGATTTTACCGCTTACCTCGGTGTCGCCGGCACAGCGACTTATGGCGTGGACTACGCGCCTTTCGCCACCAACGTTTATTTCACCTGCGGCGTCACGTCGATCGATCTCCTGGTGAGGCCGACCAACAATCTGGTAGTGGACGGCGACCACACGGTTTTCAGCGCTCTCCTGCCCGCGCCGGCTTACAGCGTCCTCTCACCGAGTAACGCCGTCCTCACCATCGCTGACGCGGGCACGAACGAGGCGCCGCTGGTGGCCATCACCAGCCCCGCGGGTGGCTTCGCGTTTCTGGTCGCGACCAACCTCGGCCTGGTGCTCAACGCCACAGTGACAGGCGGCAGCGCCGCTAGCAGGCTGACCTGGACCGAACTCAGCGGTCCTAGCGGTTACGCCTTCAGCAGCACCAACACCACGAATACCACCGTCCTGTTTACCAACGCCGGGATTTATCGGTTGCGGCTTACCGCCGACACGGGCCAATTGCAGGGCCACGCGGATGTCGTCGCCATCGTTGCGGCTGACCTGCTGGCCTCCACCGCCCTGTTGCACTGGCCGTTCGACGAAGGCGCCGGAACCAACGTGCTCGACGTTTCTGGCGCCGGCCTCGATGGCCAGTTCTCCGGGCAGCCGGTCTGGACTACCGACGGCGTCCTGGGCGGCGCGTTGAACTTCTCAGGCACGCACGATTGGGTCGCCCTGGCCGGCCACACTAATCTGCTGAATGGCTTGAGCGAACTGACTTTGTCGCTGTGGCTCAAGCCTGCCACCACCAACTCCAGTCAGGGGTTCTTCACCGCGGCGGATTCCGTCACGAACCAGACGCTCGGCATGGTGACGCGTGCGAACGCCGCCTGCGGCAATGACACGAATGTCCTGGAACTGAGTCTGCCCACGACCCAGGGGGGCGTGCGCCGGGACAGTGCCAGCGGCGCGATCCAGCCGTTCCAGTGGCAGCAGGTCGCGCTGGTCTGGAGCAATGGCCTGGCGCCCGCGCTCTACATCAATGGCCAGCTCGATCAGCCGCGGTTGGGTTTCGTGGCCGCCGTGGGCCGGTTGACAGGCTGCCCGCAGTTCATCGTCGGCCGGGGGCCGCCCGGCACCCCTGGTTCGTGGAATGGGACCATCGACGACGTGCGGGTTTTCCCGCGCGCGCTGAGCGCCGATGAACTCTTCGCCGTCCATGGTTGGGCCACGACCAATCACGCGCCTTTCCTGGATGCCGGCACGAACGTCACCGTCCAACTCGGCGTGCCCGTCACCCTCATCGGTGCCGTCACCGACGACGGCCTCCCCAATCCGCCCGGCCAGGTCATCACCACTTGGAGCTGTGTCAGCCCCGTCGGGGTGGCCATTCCCGACCCGGCGAACCTGACCAACACCTTCGTGTTTTACACGCCGGGTGATTATGTGTTTCAACTGACCGCCGATGACGGCCAGGCTGCCACGTTTGCCCTCGTTACCGTTACCGTGATCGAGCCGACCGAAGTGGACATTTCGGCCAGCATCCCGGAGGCTGCGGAGCTCGGCCCGGTTATCGGCGAATTCACCCTGACCCGGAATGGCGACACCAACGACCTGGTGGTCTTTCTGGCGGTTTCGAGCACCGCGACCAATGGCGTTGATTTTGCCGAACTCCCCACGCAAGTGACCTTCCCGGCCGGCACCAACACCGTCGCGCTCGACGTGCTCCCGTTCCTCGATAATGCCATCCAAGGCGACGTTTTCGTGACGATGTCCATCGTGAGCAACCTCGCCTATTCCATCGGCAACGGGCAGGCGACGGTGGTCATCCACGACAAGCCCTACGGATTGTGGAGCATCGCCCATTTCACCCTCGAACAACTCACCCATCCCGAGTTGAGCGGGCCCGGCGCTGATTTCAATCATGACGGCGTTCCCAATTTCGCCGAATATGCCTTCAACCACGATCCCACCGGCACGAATGCGACCCCGCCGTTTCTCTGGGACTTCGAAACCGATACCAACGATGGTCTCAAACACCTGACTATCACCTACACCCGCCGGCTCCCGCCGCGCGATGTCCAATACGGTCTTTTCGTCTCCACCAACTTGAAAACCTGGCTCACGGGCACCAACGTCGTCCAAGAGTTCTTTACCTCGCCCGACGCCAACGGATTCACTGAAACCGTCAAGGCCCACGCCCTGGCGCCCTTCCCCGGCACCAACAACCTCTTTATGAGCCTCCGGGTCTGGCTCGAGCAGGTGCTCCAGTAAACCACGGATCGCTGATTGCAGCGGTTGGCCGAAACCACTCCGCACGAGGACGTGCCTGCCCAGGGGGCGTAATCGCCTTTGCCGGGCAGGCACAGGCCAGCATCTGGCCTGGTGGGTTCACACCATCCTGCGCCAGTCGGGGATGCCCTCTTGCATGACATGAGTAGCATGGCCGGGATTGAATGCGTCCGGGTTGAACGGACCATTCCATTCCAGCATTTCCCGATGCCGCTTGTGGGTCGGGTTGGCCATCGCCTCGAGATACGCCCTGTATCCTTCAATCCCGCCGACGTCTTCGGGCGGGCAGGCGCGTTCCCCTTCCAGGCATTGAGGGTATGCCACCCCGGGTTGCGGGGCTGGCGAGCCTTCGAATTGCACGTCATGCATCCAACCGTCTCCGAAGTCATAGTAGTATTCAAAGGCGATAGGAGCGCGGTCGGGAGGCAGCAACTCGCCGATCAGAGTTCTGGTGGAGTCCAACCCGGTAAACGGTTCGATCTCGTCCTCGAGCAAGCCCGGATCGCCGCAACGCCGGCCTTCAATGAAAAAGTGGTGCAGGTGTGAGTTGGTCCAGCCCATCGCGGCCTGGATGTGTTCGTGGAGCTTATCCAGCGTGTCGTCCAAAACTTGGATGCGCCGCCAGATAACCGGGTCGGCGCCGCGGAGTGTGACCTTGAACTGGAACAGGCGGCGCGACGCGGAGGCAGCAATCCGTTCTTGCACCGCGGCCGCCACTCGATCGGCTGGGACGTACGGAATGAGCCCCTTCTTAAAGACAGCCCGCTGCATCGCCACCGGTTGCTGGCGGATGTCGATCAGGAACCCGTTCGAATCCTGAAGGGTCCAAATTAATGGGCTGCTTTCCCAACGGCTTGGGAGGATCCATCGATGATCGAACTGGTGGATCTTCAGTAGCTGCCGGATCACTTTGGCCTTTCCTTGACCGGTGCTCTCTGCCACGCCCAGTGCCTGGTCGATCATCGGGAGTTTCATGTGCGGTGACTGCGAACGATCGTCGAGAAAGTTCACCCAGCCGATAGTGCGAATGATGCCACAAGCCCAGGTTCGGAGATCGCCTCGGAGCAAGGGCGAAGGTCGCTTGGCCGCCAGCTTCTCAGCCAGTTTCCGGCACAACGCCATGTATTCTCCGTTCAGGCGCTCCTGGCAGAACGCATCCGTTATGGCCACCACCTGCTTCAGAACCTCCTGCGCCGGAGCTACGCGCTGTTGCGGCGCTTTGATCGGTTTCGTTTTTTGAGCTTCGACGCCTGGCTCCCTCGCTGGCGTACCCCGGGGCAGCGAGGTCACGATGCCTTGGTTCGCCTTGGCGGCTCGAAACTCTTCCTCGAATCCGCCCCGGGAGCCGGGACCGAAGGTGACATTGAACGCGCTGACGACCCCATCGTAGATGATTTTGCCCCGAAACGGCAGTAACACCGTCTCGATCATCGCTGGGAGCGGGTTCGGAATTACCCGTTCCATGGGGTCGACCAGCCCCATAACCCCGTACGCCGTCGCCTCTTCATCGCAGGCGAGCAGGACCATGTGTTTCTTCAACTGTCGCAGGGCGACAAAGCGTCCCGCTACCAGATGGCGCCAGGAAGAGACGATCCCCAGTTCCTCCTCCTTGAGCTTCGCAGGGTTGGCCTTGAGGAAAACGTCGATCAAATCCAACCGACCCAGAAAGGTCTGCACGACCTCCTGTCGTTTCTCGGCAGGAAGTGACCGATAATCCGCGGCGGATGACAGAACACGATCGCCTTGAATCTTTTCCGTCACAAATTGCATCAAGGCGCAATGCAACTTGTAGAACATTTCGGCGTCTTCGCGAGAAAGCAACATAGCAGATAGTTAGATACGAGGCCTCCGGCCGTTGTCAAATCCAGCTTCCAAACCCTGCAGCCGGCCGGCCAGGGGTTCGAACCCCCTCGGCGCTGCCGTCCTTCCAGAGCGGAAAACCGGTTGCAGAAGCTCGTGGTCATCCCCTGGATGCTCTTGCTGATTTACCCCAGCAACGCCTCCACCACTTCGCCGTGGACATCCGTCAGCCGGAAGCGGCGGCCTTGAAACGAATAGGTCAACTGCTCGTGATCCACGCCAAGCAAGCGCAGGAGAGTGGCCTGAAAGTCATGAACGTGGACTCCGTCGGTGGCGATGTTGTAGCCGAACTCGTCCGTGGTGCCGTACACCAGGCCGGGCTTCACCCCACCCCCCGCCATCCAGACGCTGAAGCACCGCGGGTGGTGATCCCGACCGTAGTCGGTAGCCGTCAGCTTGCCCTGCGAGTAATTGGTTCGCCCGAATTCCCCGCCCCAGATCACCAGCGTTTCATCGAGCATCCCGCGTTGTTTGAGGTCCGTGACCAGCGCGGCACAGGCCTGGTCAGTTTCCTGGCATTGGACTCGCATCCCCCTGGGCAGCCCGCCGTGATGATCCCAGCCCTGATGATAGAGTTGGATGAACTTGACGTTGCGTTCCGCGAGGCGGCGGGCGAGCAGGCAGTTGGCGGCGAAGGTGCCGGGCTTTCTTGAATCCGCACCGTAAAGCTCGAAGGTTTCCGGTTTTTCATCCGACAAATCCATCACGCCCGGCACACTGGTTTGCATGCGATACGCCATCTCATATTGGGCGATGCGGGCGTTCACTTCCTGGTCGCCGAGCGTCTCGGCGGCGTGTTGGTTGAGTTCGCGCAGGCGGTCGAGCAACCGTCGGCGGTTTTCCGGCGTCACGCCTGGGGGATTGTTGAGATACAGCACAGGTTCCTTGCCCGCGCGGAATTGCACGCCTTGATGCTGGGACGAGAGAAATCCGCTCCCCCACAGCCGGGCGTAAAGGGGCTGATCCACCTTGCCGGGGGTGATCAGGACCACAAAGGCCGGCAGGTTTTCGTTGTCGCTCCCCAGACCATAATGCACCCAGGCGCCGATACTGGGCCGCCCGGAGATCTGGGAGCCGGTCTGGAGGAAGGTAATCGCCGGGTCGTGGTTGATGGCCTCGGTGTACATCGAGCGCACGATGCAGAGATCGTCCACCACCTTCGCGGTGTGCGGCAGCAACTCGCTCACCCAGGTGCCGTTCTTCCCCTGCCGCGCCCATTTGAAAATCGAGCCGGCCAGCGGCAACGAGGATTGGTTGCCGGACATCCCGGTCAAGCGCTGTCCCTGCCGCACGGAGTCCGGCAATTGCTCCCCATTGCGCTCGTTGAGCAGCGGTTTGTAGTCGAAGGTCTCCAATTGCGAGGGGCCGCCGGCCATGAACAGGTAGATCACCCGTTTCGCCTTCGCCGGGAAAGGCAGCCGGCCGCCGAGCACGCCGTGGTCCAAGCCGTGCGGCGGCTCCGCTAGCAACCTCGCGGGGTTCATCAAGTCGGCCAAGGCGACGCCGCCCAGGCCCAGGCCGAAACGGTTGAGAAACGCGCGTCGCGACAGCTCGGCGGCGGGAAGTGGACCGGGGCAAATGGTGTTCATGGGTTATCGCTCCATCACGAATTCATCCAGGTTCATCACCGCGCTCACCAGCAGGGCGGTGGCCGCGAAATCGGCGCGCGGCAGACTCGGGTCCCCTTTAGACTCGCCGATGGCCAGCAGGGCGGCCGCGGCGGCGGGGTCATGGGTGTAAAACTCTCTCTGTTCGGCCAATAACCGCCCGAGGATCGCGGCTTCCCGCTCGTCGGGAGCCCGCCCGGTGAGCGACAAGAACGCGTCCCGTACCCGTGCCGCGGGGTTGTCCGCGTATTTTTTCAACAACTTCTCCGCGAGTGCGCGCCCCGCTTCAACGAACTGGGGATCGTTCAACAGCACCAGGGCCTGCAAGGGGGTGGTGGTCGTTTCACGGTTGGCGGTGCAGACTTCGCGGGTCACCGCATCGAACGTCAGCATCGCGGGGGGCGGTGCGGTGCGTTTCCAGAACGTGTAAAGGCTGCGCCGATAGAGTTTTGCCCCGTGATCCTGCGTATAGGTCGCGCCGGTGCCCGCTTGCTCCCAGAGCCCTTCGGGTTGGTAAGGTCTCACGCTTCGCCCGCCGATCGTCCGATCCAGCAGACCGCTGGCGGCGAGCGCGCTGTCGCGAATCATCTCGGCCTGCAAGCGGTGCTTGGGCCCGCGCGCCAACAGCCCGTTGTCGGGATCGCGGTCGAGCAACTCCCGTGAGGCCAATGAGGTTTGGCGGTAAGCGGCCGAGTTCACGATCAACCGGTGCAAGCCCTTTACGTCCCAGGCATGGTCCATGAACCAGACCGCGAGCCAGTCCAGCAATTCCGGATGGGTGGGCAGTTTGCCCTGGCTGCCGAAGTCTTGCTCCGTGGCGACGAGGCCGCGGCCGAAGTGCATTCTCCAGATGCGGTTGACCACTACCCGCGCGGTGAGGGGATGGTGGCGGTCGATCATCCAGCGCGCCAGTCCCAACCGGTCGCGCGGTTGGTCTTTGGGGAACGGCATCACGCTCGCGGGAGTATCGCGTTCCACGGGATCACCCGGAGCGTCATAGGCCCCGCGTTGGAGCAGGAAGGTCGGACGCGGATGCCGCATTTCCTCCATCACCATAATCTCGGGAACGTCGTTGACCAGGTCGTTTAGTTGATCGCGCAGGGATCTTAACTCGGCCAGTTCGGAGCGATATTCGGGCGAATGCCGGGCGACGTAATACTCGGTGGACAGCGGCGGAACTTGGGCGGTGGCCAGCCAGCGGGCTTCCGGGGCTGTCAGGCAGGTGTCAAATACTTGCAAATCGTCAATGGCGCCGTTCTTGAAGCCAGTGTCCCGAAAGCGGCCGGCGAGGGTGAGATGGATGTTCCCCGCCTCGGCATCGCCCCAGCCCTGGCGATGCACGATGTCCTTGTACAGGTGGTCGCGGATGGTCTCCGTTTCCACGGGTGTCCCATTGAGATAAAGTTGGATGCCGGCCGCGCGGCTGGAACCGTCGTAGGCCACCGCCACGTGCGACCATTGGTTGGTGGGTAACGCACCCCTGGCGCGCACCGCGATGGCATTGCCCGGCCAGAAATGGATCAAGCCGAAAAACGGCCGGCCGTGGTCCAACACCAGTTCGAACCCCCGGCTGCCGGAATCCGACCAGGCGCGGGACTGGTGTAGGACGACCGCGCGGTCCTGGGTTTCGGCAGGTTTGAGCCAGAGGCTGAGGGAGAAAGTGTCCGTGCGCTTGAAGTTCGGCACCGTGGCGCAGACCACGGCATTGTCGCCGTTGAATTGGAGCGCATGGCCTTCGTGTCCCGCCACTAACTTGGGATCGTCCTCCAGCCTGGCGTAGTTCGTTGCCGTGACGCTGTCCGGTGTGCCGTTCCGCTCCACCGTATCGAATGCGAAATGAGCGATGGGTTGGGGCGGAGAAAAGGCGCCGCCCGAGGTGAGCCACGATTGGAAGGCCATTTGGGCATCGCTCTCCAGGTTATTCAACCGCCCCTCGGCGGCGCTCAGTTTGGCCTCCAGGGCGGCTAACGCGGCGGATTGTTGATCCGTCCATAGCGGCATGGCGGGCGTGGGGGTGGCCCGGGTGAAATGCGAGTAGAGCCCCGACTCGTCGATACTGTTAAAGAAGGCGGAAAATGCATAATAGTCCCGCTGCTGGATGGGGTCGTACTTGTGATCGTGGCATTTCGCGCAGCCGAGCGTGAGCCCGAGCATCGCCGTGCCCACGGTATTCACACGATCGGAGACGTAATCCACGCGGAATTCTTCCTCGACGCTTCCGCCTTCGTTGGTCTGACGGTGAAGGCGGTTGAAGGCGGTGGCCAGGCGTTGATCCCGGGTGGCCTGGGGGAGCCGATCGCCCGCAATCTGCCACAGCAGGAATTGGTCGTAGGGCAGGTTGTCATTGAACGAGCGGATCACCCAGTCGCGCCAGGGCGACATGTCGTAGGTGACGTCCGACTGATACCCATAAGTGTCGGCGTAGCGCGCCAAATCGAGCCAGTCCATCGCCATGCGTTCGCCGTAGGCGGGGGAAGTCAAATACCGCTCCACCGCTCGCCTGTAGGCGTCCGGAGCTGAGTCAGCCAGGAAGCCCTCGAGCTCTTCGAGGCTTGGCGGCAGGCCCGTCAGATCCAGGGATAACCGGCGCAGCAGCGTTTCCCGGGTCGCTTCGGGCGCCGGCGAGAGGCCTTCTTTTTCCAGGCGCGCCAACACGAACGCGTCGATCGAGTTCTTGACCCAACCCGCATCGCCGGGGGTTGGCGGGGCGGTCGCTTGGGGCGGGATCAACGACCAGTGCGGCTTAAACTCGGCGCCTCCGGCTACCCAGCGCGCCAAGAGTTCCCGTTCGCCGGGCGTCAACCTGAGCTTCGAGTCGGGCGGCGGCATCTGCTCCTCCGGGTTGGAAGAGAACACACGTCGGATGAGCTCGCTCCGGTTGGTGTCGCCCGGTTTCACTATCGCGAGGCCGCCGTCCAGGTCCTTGAAGAGACCTTCCCCCAGGTCAAGCCGGAGCTTCTGTTTGCGGGCCCGCTCATCGGGCCCGTGGCACTTGAAGCAGCGATCCGAGAGCAGGGGACGGATTTGAAAATTGAAATCTATCCGCCCGGTTTCCGCGGTTAGAGTCGTGGCGGCTCCGGTGAGAACCCAAAACAGGACTAAATTATGTCTTAACATCACCATTCAAAGTGCTGGCGGCTAATCTAGCACCTCCGGGAAGAAAATGACAGGGGAGCCTTTCGGAGCCCCAACGGGGCGAATTGCACCCGCTGCGTCCCTTGTTACCCGCCCCCTACCATTTGCGAGGCGTGTAGCGGGAGTCGGCCTGGGGGAAGGTAGGCGGCAATCTGGCCAATGCTGTCAAAGAAAGCTGTCTTCAGTCACCGGTTCGTCGGCTCGGATCGGTGCCGTGGCGCCTCCTGACTTGCCAGACGGGAGGACGAGTAGTCCCACTTGTGGTGGAAGGTGGTGAGCGGGCCGGGAGTGGAGACGACGGCGTGGGGGGGGTGACGGTGGGGATGTGGGTGAAGGGGGCGTAGCGGTGGAAGGATTCTCGGACCTTTCACCAACCCCGCCACGGCAGTCAACGTTATTCGTTAGGCGCGCCGGACACCTGAGTCAGGAGAAACAGCAAGGCGCAATCCGGCGTCGCCTGCACGCAGTTGTTAGGCGTTATCGTCCGCATCTCAAATCTAAAAGGGGTGATTCGGGCTGCTGCGTGCTGGAAGCAAAAGCAAAATGCACAGAACTGTAAAGCAAAACCAGAAAAAGTGAGATACGGGATGACTGGCGATATATTTCCGAACTCGTTTGGAGAATACCGCAGCAACCAACTCGCTCAATGTTGCGAGCGGAACAAGGCCAATAACAATCAGTAAGATCCAAATAGGATGTTCGGTATCGCTCATAACGCCTAACGATTGATCAACGGACCCCCTCATTTATTGGTTCGTTTAACGGCGTGCATAAATCTCATAGGCAATGCCCTTCCGATAAGTGAATTGTGGCAGGAACGGCGTGGAAGTCAAGGTATTAAAAAGTCATATAAAACGCTGGGGCTATCCCCCCTGAATCGAGGCTCGTCCAGAAATTCCGACGTTCGCATAAGGCACGATGTTAATTCATGACGCAATTCGTTCTCTGCGAGCCCTTTGTGCGATTCGGAGGCGCCCCCGTATCCGCCAATATCCCTCCCACGAGGAGGTAACCCGACTACTGGCGACGGTGGCGGACCTGTACGGCTAGTTATCTGGGATGGCGGAGGTGGTGGATGGAGTGGGCAGGGATGTTGGGGCATTCCCCGCTAGCGCCAGAGAAATACGATGAAAAGCCGTTTATGACTGGCTCTCGATTGGCCTGGGGCGCACATGCTCCCCAATTCCGCTCCCTGTATTCCTTTGCGGCCTTCACCTTGGGGCCGGGGACAGGGTGCTTTTCTTCCGGGGGCAAACGGTATAGCTTGCCGTCGTGCTGAGATTGCGAGTCATGGTTTGGCCACGCCTTTCCGCCTGGCTGCTGGCGGGTGGTATGGCACTGGGCCAGGGGGTCACGCCGAGGCCGCTGCCACAGGATCTGGTGGTGCGGAGCTGGGGCAAAGCCGAGGGGCTCCCGGACGACTCCGTGACCACCGTGCTCCAGTCGCGGGACGGCTACCTGTGGGTGGGGACTTTGCGCGGCCTGGCGCGATTTGACGGCGTGAACTTCGAACAGATGGGGCCGCAGGGTGGGACGACGGGCGTCGGGTTGCACGTGACGGCCCTGGCCGAGGACTCGGCCGGGCGGCTTTGGATTGGCACGCAGGGCGATGGCCTGTTCTGCTACACCAACCGGGAGGTGCGGCGTTTCTTGGGGGGTAAGCTCACCGATCGCATTATTAACTGCATCGCCGAGGACACGGCTGGCAACCTATGGGTGGGAACCCCGATGGGCCTGGATCGGATCGGAACCAACGGTGTCTGCCAGCTCACCTCCAAAGACGGGCTGCCCAGTGATTTCGTCTCGAGCATCTACGCCGCGCACTCGGGGACGATCTGGATCACCACGCGCGGAGGCCTGTGCCGCTATGAGGGCGGACGGCTGCTGCCGTTCGGATTCCAGCCCGGGAGTCTGGGGCGCAGCCCGGAATTCATCGGGGTCTGGGAGGATCGGCTGGGCAATCGTTGGGCCTTCGGCGACACCTACCTGGTCAACCTGGCCGAGGGCAAGCAGTTGAACCTGTGGAGCGGTGGAACCTCGTCCATGCGGATTTGGAGCCTGTGCGAGGACCACAGCGGGCAACTCTGGGTCGGCACCAGCGGGCAGGGGATCTTCTGTTTTGTTGGTGACAAGTTCCAGCCACTCAACTTGCCGGCTGGGCAACTCTTCAGCGATGTCCGAGCCTTGTGCGAAGATTGGCAAGGCAATCTCTGGCTCGGAACCTACGGGGGCGGGATCGTGCGACTCCAACCTCGTGGGGTCCGGCTGCTAGACCCGGATTCGGGTTTGCCCCCAGGTCCGGTTGCCTGCATGGCCGTCGGTCCGAAGGGCCGGGTTTGGATGGGGTTCGAGCATGCCGGCTTGTTCACCGGATCGGTGGAACGTTTCGAACGCAGCCCGATTGAGCTTGGGATTGGGCGGCAAAACTTGATTTCATCCCTGGCCTTCGGGCCCGACGCGAGTCTTTGGGTAGGCACGTGGGGATTGGGTCTTTTTTGTTTCAGCGGTGACCGGACGATCCGATACGACACAGCCAACGGATTGTCCGACCTCGAGATCATGGCGGTGGTAGCGGAGACCAACCAGACGGTTTGGGTTTCGACCGGTTCCGGGGGGCTCCATCGGATCGCGCATGGCGTGCTCACCCGCCAAACGGTTGGTGCGGGACTATCCGGGCAGGGCATTGGGGTGCTGCTTGCCGCCCGGGGGGGGGGCATCTGGTTGGGAACTGAAGGCGGCGGGGTGGTTCGGGGGGACGCCTCCGGGTTTCGTCGGATCGACGACCGTAATGTCTTCGCGGGGCAGAGTGTTCGCGCCCTCTACGAGGATGAAGTCGGACGGCTGTGGGCGGGTGGCAGCGCCGGCTCGCTCGCGGTCTGGAGCGGCGGGCAGTGGTTGCGATTCGAGCCGGGGATCCGACCAGGAGGAAACGGGATCTTCGCGATTTTAGGCGACCAAAGCGGAGATTTGTGCCTGGGGGCCAGCCGGGGGCTCTACCGGCTAAGCGCCAAAGACCTTCCAGAAATCCTCGCCGGGCGGCTGTCGCCACAAGCCGAGTTGCTCCTGGAGTTTGACCCTGTGGGCGGGGCCGATCTGGCGGCGGGCGGTCCCCGCGGTCTGTGCGCGCCCGATGGTCGGTTCTGGTTTGCCGCCGGCACCCAGGTGGCCACTTTTGCGCCTCGCGAGCTGATTCCCCGTTCACGCCCGCTCCGTGTCTTTGTCGAAGAAATCCGGGTGGATGGGCGGTCCCTTCCCCCGTGGCTGCCGGAAGAGGAGAACGCGCGTGCTACAACCAAAGCTCGGTTGCCATCCAATCTCCGCAAAATCGAGATCCGGTTTGCCGCCCCTGCCTTCGTCGAGCCCGAGAAGATTCGGTTTCGACACAAGCTTGAGGGGTTCGATGCCGATTGGGTGGACGACCGAGCCGTGGGCTGGGTGGGATACGGGCGCTTGCCGCCGGGCGCTTACCAATTCCGCATCAAGGCTCGGGATCCCATGGGCATCTGGAATGAGCCTGGGGCGGAGCTCGGTTTCTTCATTCCCGCGCCCGTGTGGAGCTCCTGGTGGGCACTCTCCTTATATGCACTGGGCGCCGTCGTCGCCGTCGCCGGAATCGTTCGCTGGGTATCCTACCGGCGGTTGCGACGCCGTTTGGCCCGCCTGGCGCAGCAGGAGGCGATGCACCGCGAACGGATGCGGATAGCCCAGGATATGCACGATGAAATTGGCTCCAAACTGACCAAGATCTCCTTCATGAGCGAGCGGGCCAAGGGTGAACTTAAAGGCCAGGAACTGGTAGCCGCGAAGCTCGACTCGATCTCCCTGACCTCGCGCGACCTGCTCCAATCGTTGGACGAGATCGTTTGGGCGGTCAACCCTCACAACGACACGCTCGAACACTTGGCCGCCTACCTCGGCCAGTATGCCACCGAGTACTTGCAGAATACCGCCGTGGAATGCGAACTGCACATCGAGCGCGGTCTGCCCGATTTCCCCCTTTCCGCGGAGGTTCGCCACAATGTTTTCCTCGCGTTTGAAGAAGCGTTGAACAATGCTCTGAAACACGCGCGCGCCGCGCGCGTCCGCGTGGACATGGCTGTGGCACGTTCGCAGTTCGAGATCATTGTGCGGGACGACGGCTGCGGTTTCGATCCCACCGCCAGCGCACCGGCTAACGGCTCGACCGCGCACAAGCGCGGCGGCAACGGCTTGTCCAACCTTCACCAACGCCTCGCCGAGGTTGGCGGCCGATGCGAGCTCTCCAGTCGGCCGGGGCAGGGGACGCGCGTAAGCCTTACGGTTCCATTAACACCCCCCACCAACCCATGAGTAATCCTATCCGAGTTTCGATTGTTGATGATGAAGCCGATCTCCGGGAGAATATCGCCGCGTTTGTTGATGCCGCGCCCGGCTTCCGCTGCATCAGTGTTTACTCCAGTGCTGAGGAGGCGCTGGTCCGGCTGCCCCAGGAGAAACCCGATGTGGTGCTCATGGATATCAACCTGGGCGGCATGAGCGGGATCGAATGTGTCCGTCTCCTCAAACCCCTGTTGCCCTCCGCCCAGGTGGTCATGCTCACCGTGTTCGAGGACACCGCGAAGATCTTCAGCGCCCTGGCTGCGGGTGCCTGCGGGTACCTCCTGAAGCGGCTCCCTCCGGCAAAGCTGATTGAGGCCATCCAGGAGGTCATGGAGGGGGGGTCTCCCATGTCGGCTCCGATCGCCCGCAAGGTGGTCCAGTCATTGCAGGCCGCCCAGCCGCCCAAAGAGGAACGATCGGACCTTTCAACCCGCGAGCGTGAGGTGCTCGATCGACTTGCCGAAGGCCGCGCCTACAAACAAATTGCCGAAGCCATGGGGGTCAGCATCCACACCGTGCGCAGTTACATCCGGCGCATCTACGAGAAACTGCACGTCCAATCGCGGACAGAGGCGGTGGCGAAGTACCTGCGGGCCTGAGCGGGATGTTTCCAGGTTGCCGACACCTTGCCCGGGAAGTATGCTCTGATGAATGGCAGCAACCAATAGCCCGGTGCCGCGCCGCGAGGCGCCTCGGGGCAGCGACCGCATCAAGCGCAGAGCGAGCAACCCCCCAGGTCTCGCTGCGGCGGTCGTTTGCGTGTTGTTGACAGGGTTGGCGGTTACCCTGGACCGGCCGGTGGCCGATGCCTTGGGCTTGCGCTTGTCCCCGGCCTGGGAGTCGTTTGCGGAGGCGGTATCGCTGGCTGGCGAAGGTTGGGTGTTGGCGTTGGCCGGGGTGGTCGTGGCCGGTGCCTTCGCCCTCGGTCGTCGTCGCCTCTTGGCGCGCCTGGTACTCGTGGCCACCTGTGCAGCCTTGCTCACGGGCGGCAGCGCGACGGTGTTGCGCTCCTTGATTGGGCGCACCCGGCCCCATGCTCAAGCGCCCCAGGGTGTCTATGGCGTCCGCCGCGACGGGCATTGGATTCTCGGGAGATACGACTACGGCTCGTTCCCCTCGGGTCATACCGCCACGGTGGTTGGCCTCGTGGCCGCGCTCTGGCTGGCGAATCGCCGAGCCGGGCTGGCGGCGCTTCCTTACGCCGTCCTGGTCAGTTGGTCGCGCATCGCCCTCGGGCACCATCATTTTTCCGACGTCGTCGCTGCCTCTTGCGTCGGCGCCTTTGGAGGGCCGTTCTTCGCCCAACGCCTCGAGCCTGTCCTTGCGACCTTTGGTCGCTGGCTTCGGCCCGCCTCCGGCCCAGCTCCGGCCGCCCCTCGGAATGGTGAAACCGTGGGTTTGCCCGCTACCCCAAATCCGATAGTACCCGTCGATGTCGACGTGCCAGCCTCCGGTCAGCCCCTGTTGAGTGTCGTGATCCCGTCCTTCAACGAGCAGGGCAACCTCGGCCCGCTCACGGCGGCGATTGCGCAGGCGGTTGAACCCCTGGGCATCCCCTGGGAGGTGGTGGTGGCGGACGACTGCAGCCAAGACCGTTCCTGGCAAGTTTTGACCGAGTTGGGCCGGGCGGAGCGACGTATTCGCGGCCTACGCCTGGCCCGCAACTCCGGCCAATCGGCTGCCCTGTGGGCCGGCATTAAGGATGCCCGCGGCCGCATCGTTGCCACGATGGATGCCGACTTGCAGAATGTCCCGGGCGATCTCCCGGTCTTGTTGGCGGCCCTGAAGACCTGTGACTGTGTCTGCGGTACGCGGGTGGCCAACCGCAAACACGGCGACAGCATCGTCCGCCGGTTGGCCTCGCAAATTGCCAATGGCGTGCGCAATCGGATCACCCATGAATCGGTCACCGATTCCGGTTGCGGCTATCGCGTCTTCCGCCGTGAGTGCGTGCAGAACCTGAAGTTCTTTCGGGGTATGCATCGGTTCCTGCCGACGCTCATTCGCATGGAAGGGTTCACCGTGGCCGAAGTTCCCATCACGCACCAACGTCGTCTGAGCGGCCTCAGCCATTACGGCGTCTGGGATCGACTGTTGACTTCCTCCTATGACCTTCTGGCCGTGCGCTGGATGCAGCGGCGCATGTTCCGTTTCCAAATCGCCGAGCGGGTGAACTTTTCCACACCCGACTCCAATCGTGGGATAGCCGGAGAGATGCCCTCAGGCACTTCAACCGCGGGGAAGACCTCAAACATCCCATCCTCCCCATCGGGGACCGAGCCCAGCAGCCGCCCCTTTGCCGCTTTGGACGCCTCCTAGACCAGCCGCAACGGACCTGCGTTGGATCCCTGCACGGCGAGGTATCGTCCTGGCTGCGGAAACCAAAGGTGGAGGCAGCCTCGGCCGCCAAAAAAATCTTAAAAAGGTCTTTACTTAACAAGGTTCATATATAATCTCAAAAACGATTCGCGCCTTTTCGACCTATGCTCGGAATCAAAACCGCCGCTTTGCCGGCCAGTTTGCGCCGCACCAACCAGCGGACGGTGATCTCGCTGTTGTTGCGGATGGGCTGCGCCTCGCGGGCCGATCTGGCCAAGGCCGCCGGGATCAGCCAGCCCACGGCCGGGAAAATCACCGCCGAGCTTCTCGAGATGGGGGTCTTGCAGAGCGCGGAATTCCCGGACGGCAACGAGGGAGCCTCAGGGCATGGGGGGGCGTCGCGCAGGCTGGGTCGTCCCGGTCAACTCCTGCGTTTGGATGCGGAGCGCCCGCGGTTCCTGGCGATCGAACTCGGCGTGATGCAGACGCGGGTGGCCGCGCTTCCGGTGGCCATTCGGTCGGCGGACGAATGGGCTCACGAGTTTTCCACGCCTGCCACTGCCGAGGCTTGGGTGGCGGGGCTGAGGGAGGTGGCCGCGGCCATTTCCCATCGGGGGCTCTGGGGGGTACTGATCAGTGTGCCTGGCATTGTGGACGAGGCGAAGGACCGGGTGATTTTCTCGCCCAATCTGCATTGGCTGGAATCAGCGCCCTTGGCTCAACTGGTGAAAGGGGTCTGGGACTTGCCGGTTGCCTTGGTGCAGGAGATTCGGGCACTGGCTTTGGGGCACCTGGCCTCCGAACCGGTTCGGGAGGACTTTTTCCTGGCGGACTTTGGCCAAGGCGTCGGTGGCGCGGTGGTCATCGACGGGCAACTGTATCCGCAGCCGACGCCGTTGAGTGGCGAGTTCGGGCATACGCCGGTGCCGGGCAACCTCCGGCCGTGCGGTTGCGGCGCTACCGGCTGTCTCGAGACGTTGGTGTCGCGCCGGGGTTTGTTGCAGAGTTTTGGTGTGGCCCAGGGGCGCCGTCCGGGGGCCGCCCCAGAGCATCGTTCTCGGGATGGCGAGCAGGCGGAGACGACCGGCCAAACGGAGGGATGGGCGCAGATGCCCGCGTGGAAGCGCCTGCTCGCTCACGTCGAGCAACGCGGCGTGGAGCCGTGGCTGGGCGAGACGCTGGACACGGCCGCCAAAGTCATCTGTGGTGGGCTTAATGTCCTGGGCCTCCATCGGGTCGTCATCACGGGAAGCCTGACGGAATTTCCCGGCTGTGTGATCGATCGGTTGACGCAAGAGGTCCAGCGCGGCGCCCTGTGGGCACGGTTCGGCGCCGTGACCTGCCAAGCTGCGGTCCGGCGGCGTTCCTCGGGCTTGGTGGCCATGGGCATCGATCGTTTGATTCTGCCGGCCGAGGACGAGACGGGAGGGCTGCTTTCGGCGCTCAGCGGAACGCCCGCCCCGCGCAGGAACCTGGCCCCAGTGTGAACTTGCAGCACAAAGGTCCCCAACCATGAAAAACCATCCCAAATTCAGGAACCTGAAAGGCACGCTCGTTTTGGCCTGCCTGGCGGCCTCGGCCACAGGCATCATCAATGCGGTGGCCGCGTTGCCGACTGCCACGCTCGTGATCCGGGCCGACCGGCCTGGACCCCAGGTGAGCCCGACCCTCTACGGCATTTTCTTCGAGGAGATAAATTGCTCGGGGGATGGCGGATTGTACGCCGAGTTGGTGCGCAACCGCTCGTTCGAGGACTCGGACCAACCGTTGCATTGGTCGCCCGTGGCGACGGGTTCGGCTCGGTGTGAACTGAAGGTCGACTCCGCGGTGCCGATGAGCGAGAAAAACCTCCGCTCATTGAAGGTAACCATCACCGGGACCGGTGGTCGAGCCGGGGTGGCCAACGAGGGTTATTGGGGTATCCCGCTCACCCAGGGGCAGGTCTATAACCTCTCACTGAACGCCCGTGCAGGCAAGGATTTCAGTGGGTCGCTGACGGTCTCTCTGGAGAGCCGCGACGGACAGGTTTACGCCCAAAACACTATCGGACGATTGAAGCCTGAATGGACGGGCCTCAAGGCCACCCTGACCGCCAAAGGGAGCGATGCGGCGGGGCGTTTGGTGATCACGGCTTCACAGCCGGGCACCTTTTGGCTGGACATGGTTTCACTCTTTCCCCAGCGGACCTGGAAAGGTCGAGCCAATGGCTTGCGGCCGGATCTGGCCGGTTTGCTTAACGGACTGAAGCCGGCGTTTGTCCGATTTCCCGGGGGTTGCTGGGTCGAGGGGGAGACGCTCAGTTTGTCCTACCACTGGAAGCAGACCATCGGCCCTCTTTCAGACCGGCGCAACCAATATAACATATGGCAGTATTACTCGACCCATGGGCTGGGCTTTCACGAGTACCTCCAGATGTGCGAGGATTTGGGCGCGGAACCCTTGTTCGTGATCAATTGTGGAATGTCGCACCAGCAAAACGTGCCGATGGACCAATTGGGTTCCTGGGTGCAGGACGCGCTGGATGCGATCGAATACGCCAATGGGCCGGCCGATAGCCGATGGGGAGCCGTGCGGGCCGGAAATGGTCATCGCGCATCCTTCCATCTCAAATACATGGAGATCGGCAACGAAAACGGCGGCGCTCCTTACCGCGAACGGTATGCCGCGTTTTACCGGGCCATTAAAGCTAAGTACCCCGAGATGCACCTGGTGGCCGACGAATGGAATGGCCTTCCCACCGGGACCCCGATCGAGATCGTCGACGAGCATTACTACAGTAGTCCAGGTTTCTTTATCAAACAGGCGAACCGTTATGACAGCTATGATCGCAAGGGGCACAAGGTCTATGTCGGCGAGTACGCGGTCACCGAAGGCAGCGGGGCCGGCAACCTGCGGGCCGCCCTAGGGGAGGCTGCCTTCATGACGGGCATGGAACGGAACAGCGACGTCGTGGTGATGGCTTCCTACGCGCCGCTCTTCGCCAACTTGAACTACAAGAAGTGGAATCCGGACCTGATCAATTTCAACAACTCGAAGAGTTACGGCAGTCCCTCCTATTACGTTCAGAAGCTGTTTTCTGAAAACCGGGCCGAGGTGGTGCTGCCGGCGGAATTGGAATTGGCCGATCCACCGGAAGAGCCGGCTCGCGGGGGAATCGGTGTCGGCACTTGGGAAACCCAGGCGGAATACAAAGAGATCAAAGTCACCCAGGACGCGAAGCCCCTGTATGAATGGGACGCTGCCTCAGGGATGACCGCCTGGAAACCTGGGGGTGGCGATTGGTCAGTTAAAGAGGGCGCTTTGCAGCAGACCGCAGGCGGAAACGACCGCCGCGCTTTGGCCGGCGACCCGGCTTGGCGTGATTACACGCTGACCCTTAAAGCTCGTAAACTCGGCGGCGCCGAGGGCTTCCTCATCCTGTTCCACGTCCAGGATAACAACAACTGGCTGTGGTGGAACCTGGGAGGCTGGGGCAATAGCCGCCACGCGATCGAGCAATGCGCCGACGGCAGCAAGACCACCCTGGGAAACCAGGTCAACGGGAGCATCGAAACCGGCCGCTGGTACGACATTCGCGTTGAGGTCAAGGGTTCGAGCGT
>Ga0316225_1001740_pt1 | contig 19513 bp, 17 predicted proteins | sample TBH18015metaG_FD_206010 | JGI IMG/M metagenome (GOLD analysis project Ga0316225, IMG submission 206010) | Freshwater microbial communities from Trout Bog Lake, Wisconsin, USA - TBH18015 | ecosystem: Environmental > Aquatic > Freshwater > Lake > Hypolimnion/Profundal zone | place: USA: Wisconsin... | reverse complement strand
CGGCGTGCTGGTGACGGCGTCGGATTGCACTCGGCGCGCGCCCAAGCCTCCGGCAGGATGCCGAAGGCAGCAGGCTGGAAGCCCGCGCTCCCCTTCGGATACACGCGCATGGGTATTTTCGCGGTAGCGCTATTTGAACTCTGGCGTCAGGTTCGCAAAAGATGCGGGTAATGGAAAGAGTCCTCTGCCGCTCTTGCATGCCGGACCTTCCTTCTGCCCACGGAAACCGCCTTCGTTCGCGACTGCAATCGAGCGAACTGGAAATCGTCCTGAATCTTTCGTTGCCAAGAATTGAAACAGTTTTCCGATCAAAATGCCTGACAGATGCGCCGAGGTGGAGTTGACTGTGAGGCAAATCACGTATGAAGCGAATCGAATATACTGCCGGAGGCATCCGCCTGGCGGGGGTCTGCCTCGCCTTCTCGCTCGCGGGCCAGTCGGTCGAAATCAGCGCGGCCCTGCCGACGCATGTCTATTCCGCATCGGTCGAGCCGGTCTTTCACGTGCTCGGCATCCCGATGATGACGGCCCAGGCCGGGTTGCTCCTGATGGCGATGGTGAAAGCAGGGGCTGCCGTCGCCATGATTTTTTACGCGCAACGGCTTGCCAAGCTCTTCTGGATGGGCATCTTGCCGGAAGTGCCCGAAAATCTCCGGCGGGTGCTTGGGCGCAAAAACGCCGGCTCCAACGAAGCGGACAGCGACCCCTGGAGCGATTCGGTGTAAGCTTCCCCCGGCTATGAAAACCCTCGCAGCCCTTATTCTGCTCACCGCAACCGTCTTCCTGGCCGGATGCTCCACCGATCCCGACGACCAAGCGTTCTTCGAGAAAGGATGGCGCCACCCCGGGGCACGGGACGCGCAGTAGCGCGCGCCGATGACCCGCTTGAAAATCCTTCAGGTCTTCAGCCGCTATCAGCAGTTTGGCGGCGAAGAAGGGAGCGTGTACCGCATCGGGGACACTCTCCAGGAAATCTATGACGTGGAGTATTACGTCAAATCGACGAGCCACCTGCTGACCGCCGGGTCGGCCCTGGACAAAATCATGCTCCCGTGGAAGACCCTCCACAACGCCGAAACCGCCAGGCAACTTCGCCGTATGCAGGAAATCGGGCGCTTCGATCTGTGGCTGATTCACAATGCCCTCCCGGCGCTCTCTCCCTCGGTTTACAGTGAAGCCTTTCGCCTGAGGATCCCGATTGTGCATTACCTGCACAACTACCGGTTCTTCTGCGCCAACGGGTTTTTCCTGGATCACGGAAAGCCGTGCCAGCTCTGCGCCGGCGGAAATTACCTGCACGCTGCAAAAGCGGCGTGCTGGCGCGACAGCCACCTCGTCAGCGGGTGGATGGGCGTGGTGCTCGCCCGGATGCGGCTGATGCAGGTCACCCAACGGATCAGACGCTTTATCGCCATCAGCGAAGCGCAGAAGGCGGTCCATGTCAGCCTGGGTTTTTCCGCGGACCGGATCGACGTCATCCACCATTTCTTTCAACCCGGCAAACCCGCCACGGAAGTTCCGCACAAGGGATACGCTCTTTTTCTGGGGCGTATTTCGGCCGAGAAAGGCGGCATCGATCTCTTGCAGGCGTGGACACACCTGCCGAGGGACCGCCAATTGGTGGTCGCCGGGGACGGCCCGGAGTTGCCCGGCCTGCAAAGGTTTGCGGAGGCGCACGGGCTTTCCAATGTGCGGTTTGCCGGTTTTGTTGCCAAGGAGAAGCAGGATGAGCTTTGGGCGGGAGCCGCGTGCCTGGTCGTGCCGTCGGTCTGGATGGAACCCTTTGGCATGGTAGTGCTGGAAGCGTGGAGCCGGGGACGCCCCGTGGTCGCCTATTCTATTGGCGCGTTGCCCGAGTTGGTGACTCATGAGAAGACCGGTTTGCTGGTAACCCCGCACCGCCCCGACGAACTCGCGCTCGCAATCGAACGGCTGCTGGCGGATCGCGACCTGCAATGCGCGATGGCGAGCCGCGGTCGCGCGGAAGTCGAGACCCGGTTCTCCAAGGCCCGGTGGATGAAGCAAATTAATGAGTCCCTGACCAAGGCGCTGGAACGGGAAGAGACTTGAAGAAATGAACCAAGAATACCTGAAGCATTTGTCGCTGAGAGATCCGGGGAACAGAGCGCTCGATCACTGGATTGCGCTGATCTATCTCGGGCTGCTGATCGTCTGCGAGGTAAAGACCACGGAAGTCGTTTCACCGCTGATGAGCATGCTGGCCTTTGGCTTCTTCGCGCAGCGGATGAGACCGCCGACCGTCGCTCTCTGGACTGCCGTATACACGATCATTTCTTTCTACTTTCTGCTGCAACCGGAGGGACAACTCCCGCTCCAAGGCGATGATCGGATGACCGCCTACATTCGGTGCGGCACCCTGGGCCTGGCCGCCATCGGCGCGCTCATGCTCAGCCTGAACCGGGTTCGGGTGGCGCAGAGTTTTCTTCAGACGCTGACGATTCTCGACAAGCTGCCGGCGCCGGTAATTCTCTCGGACTGTTCCGGATGCATTGTGTTCATGAACGAAGACGCCTTGGCGCTGTTGCAGACGACCTCTGAAGAGGCTTTGGGCAGTTCCTATTTCACGTTCCTGATCGAAGGCGAACGCGGCAAGTCCATCCAGAAATACCTCGACATGGTCGATTCCAAGCAGCACGAGCCAACCGACGTGGTCGTTCGACTCAAGAAGCCCGAGCGCCGGGAAATTGCCGCCACGATCGTTCCCGTTCAATCCGAGAACATGAAGTTGTTGGCCACCGTGCTGCGCCCAAGTGGGGCCCCGGCGGGATGCCCGTAACCGGGACGTGGCACTGTGGCAACGCCATAGGACTACAGGGTTAGGGATGCACGAGGCTCCCTTGAAGCAGCGCCTGCCAGGCTTCCTGCCACTTGTTCAAGCGCGCCAGGATGTCCGCTTGCAGGAGATAGATGTATCCGGGGCAATGTTCCATTGCGGTCAGGGTTTGGAGGGTCTGCAAGGCTTCCTCGGTTCGGTCCCTGCGCGCTTCCATTTCACAGAAGGCATACCCTTTGATGAAGTTTCGCGGGTTGGTATAGAAAGCGCGCCGGATTTCGATCGGTGCATCCGCCGTTCCCAAATCCCGCGGAGGCGCGGCATCGATGCGGCGCCTCGCGATTTCGAACGCGTGGCGAAAATCCCCATTCCCGCCATAGACCGCCGCAACCGATTGCCATCCGGCGGCCATCCATGACTGGCGCGCTTCGGCTTCGCGGACGAGGTCGGACCGACTGGCTTTCGCGGCCCACAGACGAAAAAGGGTCTCCTTCTGGGGCGTGGAAAAGCTTTTGAGGTCCGGGTCTTCGGTCAGCACTTTCTTCAAACCTTCCCGGAATTCTGTTTGCGTCGCCTGGTCCAGGAAGAGAAGCGTGAGCGCGTTGTTTCCATCCACCATTTCGGCAAGGGCGCACCTGAGTTCGGAGGAGGTCGTGCCGGTGCTGGCGAGCATGCGCACATAAAGATCGGGGCGGAAAACACCCGTGGAGCGGCTGAGAGCTTCCTGCCACGCCGGCAGTACCAAGGGCGAATTCACCTTCAGCCATACAAGCCCCTCCTTGAAGGGAACATCCGCAGTGGTCGGATTGAGAAAGCGCGCGCGGCGAAAATCGGTCAGCGCATCCTGCCAGTCAGTCCGCCCGAGAGCGGTGGCGACGGCCCGTTGATAGTAAGGGAACCAATCCAGAGGCGTCAACCGGATGGCTTCGTCGGAACGCTTGGCCGCAGTTGTGTAATCGGCGGCGGCGTTGGCTGCCGCCGCCTGTTGTGCCGCAGCCTGCGCTGTGGCGGCTCCCGGAACCAGAATTCCATTCGTTGCGGACATGAACCAAATTGCGCCGACCGCGCAAAAGGCCGCGCCGGCCACCCGAAACAGGCAACGTGCGAGAAACGAGGCCTTTGCCACGCGCCCCGGCGCAATGGCCAGAGCGCAAATCAGAAGGGCGGGGAACACCGTGCCCAAGCGGTGCGCGGGCACATCGACCGTTCCGTGGATTGCAAACACGAGCGCCGCTGCGACCGCCGCGGCGCGCAGGCGCCAGTTGGGGTCGGTTCCCATCGGGAGTGTCCTGGCGATGGCAAGTGTGGCGCCGCAGACTACCAGAAGGACGGCGGGCCACCCCATTTCGATCCAAAGCCAGAGCCAGTCGCTTTCCGGGTGCAAGACGTGAAAATCGGCTGCGCCCATCGCCCGGTGAGGGGCAATCCAGAAAATTCCATCGAAATTACCCAAGCCGAATCCGAACAGGGGAGCCGACTTCGCCAGGGCGAATGCGTCGCGCTGCACCAGCCAGCGCAAATTGCCGCCAGGAATGCTGGACGCACCGGTTTCCACCGGAAAAAAGCGCTCGAAGGTAGCCCCGCCGCTCAGCAGGAAACCTCCAAGAAGCATCAATAGAATGCCGACGGCAACCCCGAAGCGCCTTCCGGATCGTCGCAACACAGCCAGGCATCCCGCCCACAACGCCATTCCAAAAAAGCACATCACCGCCCCGGCGCGCGAACCAGCGAGAAACACCCCCCAGAGCATTGCAGCCCCTCCAAGGACGGACAGAATCCAGATCCGGTTGCCACGACGGTAATCCTCATGAACGGAGGCCATGGCCAGGACGGTCCCGAGCGCCAGGAGATCGGCTGTCTGGTTGCGATTGGGAAAAGGGCCGAAGTTCGCGATGGAAGTTCCGATGGGCCAGCAGCGTCCGGCGGAATGCAACCAGATCGAGACGGCGGCGAGCAGCGCGACTCCCGCGCACAGATGGCGGATCGCCACTCGTCGATCGAAATCAGTCTCTTGGGAACACACGAACAAGAACCACGCCACGCCGGCGGCAAGGAGTGCAAAGGCCTCGGCCGTCAGCCATGGTTGCGCCGTCACCAGGGACCCGAGGGAGAGGGCATGATTCTCCAGCGCTTCGGTGCGCCAGGCAGGCATCGGAAACCAGCGGCAGGGCAGGAAGGCCGCGGCGGCGCAAGCCAGAATGCCAAGAGCAATGCTGTTAAAGAAAACGCCGGCGGAGCGTTTGGGCGGAGCGAGCAAAAGAAGAAGGCCGAGCCCGAGCAGAACGACGCCTTCGCTCCATCGTTCAGTGCCGCCGCCGAGAAACGCCGGCAAAATGGCGAACGCGGGAAGCAGCCAATCGTGAAACGCGCTTCCGGCGTGGCGTCTCGGAATGCTCTGCATTGTGCGGTGACGCTTCTTGGGCTTTCGGATAGCCGGGGGAGCGGCGGGTCCTACGTTTTCGTCGCTGAGTTCCATTCCCGGCTCGAATAGTAAGACGAATAGTAATAGTAGGTGTAACCGTCGATCGCCGGGTTTAGGGCGTTCAACACTGTGCCCACCAAGGACACGCGGCGGTCTTTTAGCAAATCGAAGGCGGCGTGAATGTTCTTGGAAGTGCTAAAGCCGAGGCGCACGACAAAGATGACCCCGTCGACACGGGGCGCCAGCACGGTCGTATCGTCCACCGCCAGCACCGGAGCGCTGTCCAGAATCACGCAGTCGAAGGCGTCGCCGACCGACTTCAAAAAATCGTCCGTTGTCTTCGCAAGCAAGTGCGCGCTCGGTGTTTCGTTGGCTGCGCCCCGGGTGATTAGCGTCAAATTCTTCAACGGGCACGATTGGGTGCAACTGCGCCATTCGCGTTGGCCCGACACGATTTCCGAGAAACCGGCTTCGTTCGAGACCTCAAAAAGGTTGTGGATATTGCCGCGCCGAAGGTCGCCGTCGATCAACAGAGTGCGGGTGCCGCCCTGCGCCATGGTGGCGGCAAGGTTTGACGCGACAGTGGATTTGCCTTCGTTGGGCACGGCGCTCGTCACGAGGATCACGTGCGGAGCTTTTCCCTCGTACGGGTGAAAAACGAACGCCGAGCGGACGCCGCCGAATGCCTCGGAGAACGCCGGGTCTTCCGGATAAAGAAGCGTCAGGCGCTGGCATTTCTCGGAGGGAATCCGCCCAAGAACGCGCCCGCCAAAATGCGCGGCGAACTCTTCGGTGGAGACGATCCGCCCGTCCAGAAGATCGAACAAGAAAAGGATTGTCAGGCCGAAACCGAGGCCGCCCAGAAGCGCCATGATGAAAGCCCTGGAAGCACCGATTTTGAGAGGCGCCGACGGCGATGCCTGCTCGAGGATGGCAACGATGTTCTGGTCGAGGTTCTTGTTGACGTCCACGGCCTGCATGCTGGAAAGCAACCCGTTATACAGCGACTTCAAGCGGTCCAGATTCGACTTGATCGATTCGTACTGGGCGTTGCGCCCGCTCAAGTCCAACGCCTTGACGCTCCATTGTTTGCGCTCGTTCTCGAGATTTTGAATCTCGACCTTTACCGACTCCCGGCGTGCCCGCAGTTGCGCCTCGCTCTGTTGCTTGTAAACCTGGATCAGACGCTCCTGCATGGAAATTTCGTCGTTCAACTGCTGCACGATGGGGTGGATCGGGCGCAGATTCTCCGAAAAGCTCGCCAGCTTCGCCTTGAGGAACTTGATGCGATCCTTGGCGTGGGCGTAATCGGCCGGCGGCCCGAAGCCGTACCCCGCCATGGCAGCCTCCGACGAGGCTTGCGCGCTGCCGGATTCCGCCGGTTTGCGCGCTCCCATGCGGTCGATATTCTCGTCTACCCCGAGCAGCGTCAGCAGTTGGTATTCCGTATTGAGATCCGCCAGCCTGCGGTCGACGCCGCTGAGGTAGCTTGCGGCGACGTTGCCCTCGGATTGCAGGAACGCGACGTTGTTTTCCTTCTGGAACTGAATCAGTTCATCGCTGACCGTCTTGATCTTCTTTTCGAGGATCTCCAGTTCGTCGGCGATGGCGGACACCGTCGTGTCGGACTTGCGCGAACGCATATCTCTCTTGACGCTCATGTACTCCTGCATGACGGCGTTCAGCAGCGCCTCGCTGTAGTCCGGTTGATCGCCAATCGCCTGCAGGACGAAGATCGAGGCCCGAGGCTGCTGGGATACGCTGAGGGTCACCGCGCACGGCGCCAGTTCCGGACGCACCGTGCGGACCCGCGCTTCCGCGCCGGTGCGCACCATCTGACTCTCCATCAACGAAACTTGCGTGCCGAAGAAATTCTGCGCTTCTTCGCTGTAGAGCGCCGCGCCGGGCAGCGAGATCTGGCCGCTGACCATCATGCGGCCCACCGAGCAAAAGCGCACCGGCTGGCTCACGTTGTACCACCCGGCCAGAAGCATCGCGACGCCCACCGAGAGCACCAGCACCCACCAGCGCGTTTGCAACACCCGCCGATACTGGTACCACCGGACTAAAAGGCTTGGCGCCGGCTTCTCCGGCTCCTCGATCTCGTGCAGTTCTTCGCGGGTTGGCATTCGGGTCACGCTAAAAGTTGATCCGATTTTGCGTCACAATGACTACGTCGTCCACGTTCAAAACGGGATCTTTTTCGCCTTTGCCCTCCATCATCGACTTGACGTCGACCATGAGCGGTTCGCTGGAGGCATTGCCTTTTCGGATCAATTTTACTTTGCGCTGGTTTGCGAACTCGGAGAACCCGCCCGCGCGCATGATCGCCTTGCTCACGGTGAACGATCCGTCGGGGGGGATCTCGATCGCTCCCTGATTGCGCACCGCCCCCATCACAAATACCGTTCCCTTGGACTTGGGACTCGCGATATCGAGACTGACGATGACAGTGGCGTGGAAAAAATAGGTCTTTTCCAGTGTCTTCTTGATGTCGGAGGCAAGCTGCTTGCATGTTTTGCCCGAGGCCATAACGCGCCCGATCAGCGGCACCTCCATCTCGCCGGAGTCGGCCACCGATACCGGCCGCGGTTCGGTGCGCTCCTCCACGACGCGATAGCTCAGCCTGTCGCCGATGGCGAGGGGGCGCTTGTCGTCCAGATACTCCATCGAATTCATCGCGATGATCGCTCCGTCGGGCGCACTGAGCGACTCGTCGCCGCGGTTCTCGGCTTTGGCGGTTTGCGCGACCGCCTGAGGGACGCCAAGCAGAGCGAACGCAACGAGCAGGAGCGCAAGAAGCGCGCTGCTCCCAAACAAAGCGAACGGGCGTCGAAGCAGCCAAATCTGGGAAACGGCAGCGCCTCCGGCTCCCGCCTGAGCGCGTTCTTTGCTTAAGATCGGGAGTTTAGCGCTAAATAGAGGCTTCGACATTGTCAAAACTTATAATCCAAAGTCAGACTGGCCCTGTTTTGATAATAGCTGTAATCTTGCAAGTCGGAAAGATTGCGAATGAAATCGTAGCTCAATCGCAGCCCCGTGTTCTTGGAGAGCCCGATTGTTGTCCCCACTCCAAACCCGTACCGGTTCAGGTGCTCGGACACGGTGGCCGGCGAGTCGGCGACGTGCTCAAAAAATCCGGAAAAAGTCAGAGGCAGCGCCCGGATAAATCCCGCAGTGACAGCATAGCGAACGAAATCCACCGCCTCATAATTGGTGATCAGGCCGAACTGGCATTCCCTTCCGGCGGTCAGCGTGTGAAGCCAGGAATTGCTCAGCGCATGGGTGATCGTCAGCGACCCATACCAACTGCTGAGATTGGACAAGTCCCCGTTGCCGCCGCCTTTGACGAAATCGGCGATCTGCCAGCCGCCGGCAATTCGCCACTTGAGGAAACGCGTCATCGTGCTGTCCATGAACATCCCGAAACAACCGGAGGTCGAATCGTTCTGAAAATCGTGGCTGTAAGTGGTGCGTGCGCCGCTGGCTTCAATGCCGATATTGGTCAGATCCGTCAGCCCGTGCGAGATGGAAGCGATCAGGTTATCGCTGTTGTTGTTAAGGTATTTGTAGGTGTTTTCCAGCGACGTGTAGGAAAAGTGACTGTAGCCCGCTGTCAGGATGATGGCGTTGAGGTCCCACAAGTAATCCACGCCCGCGCTGTTTTCGAAGCGGACATAAGGGGAGGTCTTGCTGAGCCCCGCCTGCTCGGTGGGATCGCTGTCGGTGAAAAACGAGTCGTAAAAGGTGAGCTTTGCCGTGTCGCCGATGTACACATCGAATGCCAGGCGCGAGCCCGGCGCGATCGAAAGCAGGGTTTGATTATAATCAGAGCGCTGCAAATAATAGCGAACACCGGCTCCTATATCCAGTCGCAGCGTATTGAGTTCGGTGGCGCGCCACACCCCGCCGAGGTTGATGCTCGGAGTGATAATGAAATCGCTTAATCGCCCGGATTCCGCAAGATTGACGTTGTCGTTGAACTCGACGTTCACGCTGGATGAGAGATTGAATGAAACCGGTCCGAGCGCCAAATTGTAATTGTCGGCGGAAGTCGCGGGTTGCCGCCGGGCGGCGGAGTAGGCGCCCGTCATCGATGGGCGCCCCTGGCCGATGCCCCAGGATTCCTGGGCTTTAGCGGAAACCGAGAGTGCGATTAACGTCAAAACCGCGAGCCGGATCAGGACGGCGATTGTAGGGTGTTGTAGTTGCCGGTTCGATGGATCAGTACAATGAACCGTCACGCGCCCTCCGAGAGTACTCCAAGGGCACGAACGTCCGGAGTTAACTCGGTAGCGGAAAAACATCAAGATGCGTAGGATGGATGGTTTTTTCAAAAAAGCAAGTGGAGATTGTTGAGGCATGGAGGCGAATTCATGTGACAGACCCGAAGAGCGGGCAAGGATCCCGAAAATTACGCCCGTCCGTCCCCGCCGGATGCTTCGCAAGTTGCCCGTGCTGTCCGCTTGAGGAATCGGCTTTGCGGCCACACCCTGCAAAGGACTTGGCTGCTGCGGACAACGGTGATTCAATGGCGGTATGATTGTTTCCTGTCAAGAGATGCGGGGGCTTGAGGAGCGGGCGTTTGCCGCGGGCGCGAGTGCGGAGGATTTGATGGAGGAAGCCGGCGCCAGGATCGCCGCGGCGGTGAGGCAGTTCGCGCCCGGGCCGGGGGTGTGTCGGGTCGTTTTTGGCAAGGGGCATAACGGCGGAGACGCACTGGTGGCAGCGAGGTATCTCGCAGCGGCGGGTTGGGAGATTGTCCTCGAACAGGTCTTTGCTGTGGAGGAACTGGCAAGTCTCACTTTGAGGAAACTCGAACAGCTTCAGGACAGCCAGGCCTTGCGGGCCGAGTCCGCTCGGGAATGGCTGTCCGACCCGGCAAATCCCGCTACCGTCATCATGGACGCGATGCTCGGCATTGGAGCAAAGCCGGGATTGCGCGAACCGATTCGTTCCGCCGCCGCGGAAATCAATCGGCTGCGCCTTGCGACCGGGGCCGTCGTCTTCGCCATCGATATTCCCACGGGGCTCGATGGCGATACGGGCGCCTTCGATCCCGATGCGGTGGTGGCGGATTTCACGCTGACCCTCGGTTTTCCGAAACGCGGATTGCTGGCTGACGGCGCCATCGACCAGGTGGGCCGGCTGGCGGTGCTTCCGCTGGCGGGATTGACCGATCCGGCGGCGGCATCGTCCGAATCGGTGGCGGTTCCACACACGCTGGCGGGTTTGTGTCCGCCGCGACGATATGGCACGCACAAAGGGGACTGCGGGCGAGTGGGACTTGTTGCCGGTTCGCGCGGACTGACTGGCGCGGCGGTCATGGCGGCCAACGCGGCGGTCCGCGCCGGGGCTGGCTTGGTGTCCCTTTATGTGACACCGGATGTCTATCCCATCGTGGCGGCAACAGTCATGCCGGAAGTGATGACGGCGCCGGTCGATTGCTGCACCGATCTGCTCAACAAGCGCTTTGACGCGATGGCCATCGGTCCCGGTCTTGGACGGGGCGAGGCGGAGGATATCCTTGCATTGATCGAACAGTTTTCCGGCCCGATGGTGGTGGATGCCGACGCGCTGAACCTGCTCGCGGTCGGGGGAAATCGTGCGGTGCTGCGGCGGGCGGCCGGACCGCGCCTTCTCACGCCGCATCCCGGCGAAATGGCTCGGCTTTTTCCCGAGTCGGCGGCGCTGGCCCGGCGCGAGGCTGCCGAACGCTTTCTGGAACTCTTTCCCGGAAAGCCGATCACACTGCTGCTGAAGGGCGCGCGGACGCTGGTCGCGGAAAAAACGCCGGATACCCCGCTTCGTATCTCCTTCAACAGCACCGGGAGCCCTGGAATGGCGACTGGCGGGATGGGCGATGTGCTGACCGGCGTCTGCGTAGCGCTGGCAGGGCAGGGGAGGCCTCTCTTCGACGCGGCGCGAGTTGGCGCATGGGTTTGCGGACGGGCCGCGGAACTCGCCATGAGCAAAGGCGGCCGCAGCCAGGAGTCTCTTTCGGCGACAGACCTGCCGCAATTTTTCGGAGACGCCTTCAACGAACTGCGTAATTCACAGGGCGCGTAAATCGTGATGGGCAAGAACCCGGGAGCGGCTTCGCAGTCGCGCGAGCGTCTTGGAACGTGGCAGTCCTGTGCCGCCTTGGGAAAAGACGTTGTCAGCGACTAACGCTTTCTGAAGGAATGAGACACTCCGAAGGAAGACTCAGCCATCCTGACCTCTTCTGGAAAGAACGGCCGAATTGAAGAACGAAAATGAGCCCAACGCCGGCGCGGTCCGAAATGGATGACCCCAAAACGGCACAGGAGGCTCGTGGACTGCGGTGAAGTGCCCTTTCCATTACCCACAAACTGGAAGCCGAGCACGGAAACCGGAGCGGCCCATATTATTTTGTCATCCTGAGCTTGCGAAGGATCTCACGGCAGGCCAGCCGGCGTTATGTCACCATTCACCGTTCTCGAAGCTGACGGCACCGCCCGATGAGCCATCAGTTCCAAGTACGTGCCGACTGAAACGAACATCGCGATCGCCTCGTGAGATTCCTTCGACAGACTCAGGACAGGCTCTTCGCAGGCTGCCAATGAACCTGCCAGAAAGACGGGGCGTTCGGGAGCGGGAATCCGGGGAGCACACGCGTCTCGCGTGTTGGCGTCGGCGTCCCGCCGACGCGGACTTCCAGTCTCCCAAGTGCATTGCGGCGACTCCACGCGCAAAGTTCGCCGAGGCGGGACGCCTCGACCAGCACCCGGGACGGGTGCGCTCCCCGGAACTCGCATTCCGACGCGATCAGCCGCGAAGATGCCTTTGGCGAGGGCGCCAAAGGCCACACGCGAGGGCGCGTGCGCTCCCCGGAAGCTGGCGCGACGCAGGTTCTCGACCAACGATCAACGCCGCACTTTGGCTGCCTGAAAGCCTCGGGATGACAAAAACAATGAGGGCCGCTTTGGTTTCCGTGCCCGGACTCGGATTTGTCAGTGCTGCTCTCTGCTCTTGCTCACCGCGGCTGTGCCGTGGGAGGTGGAGAGTTCCAGGCACTTCTTCGGGCAGGCATCCACGCACGCGCCGCAGGTAATGCAGCGCAGATGATCCACCGCCCACTGCTTTTGCGCCCGGGTCACAATGATCGCCTTGGTCGGGCACTTCTTGTGGCAAATGTTGCAGTAAACGCAGCTATCTTTCGTGAACACCAGCTTGCCGCGGGAACGGGCGAGCGCCGTCCGCGGAACGAACGGATACCGGGTGGTCGGCGGTTTTTTCAAGACCCATTTGAGGGCCAGTTTGGACATTGCGAAATAAGACATGGCTGGAAAACTGGGTTGGATCGGAACTAGGGAAATTGATAATCGATAATTTGTAATTGCTAGTTGACGACGAACGCGCCGCCTTCAATTACCGCTTTCATTATCTTTCAGTGCAACTGATGCAGGGGTCGATCGTCAGAACCAGCACGGGAACGTCGGCCAGGTCGCATCCCTGCAAGGTCTTCACCATTGCGGGAATGTTGGCAAAAGTCGGGGTGCGAACGCGGAAACGCTGGAGGTTCTTGGTTCCGTTCGCTTTGACGTAGTAGATGACCTCGCCGCGCGGCTGTTCGGTGCGGGCTGAAAATTCGCCATTCGGATTGCCCGTGACCTTGACGGCGATCTCCCCGTCCGGGATCTTCGCCGCGGCTTCGCGGATGATATCCACCGCCTGGAAAAGCTCCTGGCAGCGAACCACGCACCGGGCGTAAGAATCGCCATCGTTGTGGGTGACTGGCTTGACTTTGATTTCGTCGAAAGCGGCGTATCCGAGGTGGCGGGTGTCCTGGGCAACGCCGCTGGCGCGCAACATCGGACCGACGCACCCGAGACTGTAAGCGTCGTCGCGTGAGAGGACGCCAACGCCGACCAACCGGCTCTTTACCGAGCTGTCATTGATGAATACCTTCGTGATCTCGCGCATTTGCTTTTCGATCTCGTCGATGCGAGCAAGCACGGTTTTCATCGTCTCGGCGTCAATGTCCCGGCGCACGCCGCCGACCTTGCACGAACCGAAGATGACGCGGCCTCCTGCGGTGGCCTCGATGATGTCCAGCAGCAGTTCGCGGATGCGCCAGCTATGCATGAAGAGGGATTCGAAGCCGAAAGCGTCGGCCATGAGCCCCAGCCAGAGCAAATGGCTGTGGATGCGTGACATCTCGCCCCAGATGGTGCGGAGATATTTCGCGCGGGGCGGCACCGGGATGTTCATGATTTCCTCGATGGCCTGGCAGTAGGTCTGGCCATGAATGAAACTGCAAATCCCGCAAACGCGCTCGGCGACGTAGACGAATTCCTGAAACTCCTTCACCTCGACGAGTTTTTCCAAACCGCGATGAATGAAGCCGATCGATGGAATGGCTTCGACGACTTTTTCGTCTTCGACGACCAGGTCGAGGTGAATCGGTTCCGGTAATACCGGGTGTTGCGGACCAAAAGGAACAATTGTGCGAGACATGGGACTATTTTGAGGCGGCGGCAGCCGGTTTATCTTCGGGCGTTTTGGGGGCAAACGGAAAACGCACGGCGGTTTTATAGAATTTGCCTTTGAAATCGACGGCAATTCCCTGCACGTCGATGCCGAAGAGATCGTGCAGTTCGTTTTCGTAAATGAAGGCGCACCAGTAGACTGCGCTGACGCTTGGCAAAATGGCGCCCGTGCCCGGAACCTGGACGCGCAGGCTCTGGAACTGGCCGTCCTTGTCGAAAGAGTAGTTGACCTCGATGATGTCCTTCAGAGGCGTAGCGCCGATCTGCACGAGCCGATGGCCTTGCTTTTGCATTTCCTGGACCTTTTCGACCAGGGTCTCGGGCGTGATTACGATGATGGGTTGTTCTTCGATCATTTGCGGTCTTTCTGCAAGTAAACCCAGCTAACGGCCGGCGAAAACTCCTCGGTCTTGAAAGGCTCGTAGCCGAGCTTCTTGCACATATGGATATTGCGGGTGCTCTTGGCCCCGGTGAAAGCTTCGAAGCGTTTGGCTTCCGGAAATGCGTTTTCCATTTCCTGGAAAAGGCGCATTCCCAGGCCGGCTCCGCTGAAGAACGGATGGACCGCCATGCGGCTGAGGTGAGCGGTGCCGTCGGCGAGGTAACCGCGAATGGAGCCGATGACCTTGGTGTTGACGACGGCTTTGAGGAAAATCATCCGATCGAAGTCCGCCTCGACCTGCTCGGGCGTCTGGTGGAGCGCCGGCAGGCTTTCGTCGCCGTAAACCTCGGCCTCGCTCTGGTAGGAGATCATCTGGAGGGTGAGAATATCCGCCGCGTCGGCCTTCTCCGCCCGCTCGATGAGAATCTTGTCGAGATTGTTGACCGCATCGGTCATTAGCTTGTGCTTTTCTTCGAGCACCGCGAGCGATGCGACGACTCCGTCGATGATCGCTTCAGGGCGCGCCGCGCATCCGGGGACATACACGTCGACCGGGATGACGGTATCGACACCGCCGGAGACGTTGTAGCATTCGCGGAAGATGCCGCCCGTCGCCGCGCAAACGCCCACAGCCACCACCACCTTCGGTTCGGGCATCTGGCGGTAGATGTTGCAGATCACGTCGCGGCTCTGCTCGTTGACCGCCCCGGTGACCAGGAAGATATCCGCATGCTTGGGGTTGCCGGTGTTGATGACGCCGAGCCGTTCGACGTCGTACATCGGCGTCAAACAGGCGAGGGTCTCGATGTCGCAGCCGTTGCAGCTCGACGCGTCATAGTGAATTATCCACGGAGATTTCTTTAGAGCCATAACGTTGGGTTATCGAAGCCAGGAAAGGACCAGAATATTGCCGAAGCCGAGGACAGCCGCAACCGCCCATGAACTCTTCAAGGCGACCTGCCACTTGAGACGGGCGAAACTGTTGTCGACCAGGATGACGAAGACGAACACTGCAAACGCCGCAAACAGCCCGAGCGCCGGCAGCGCGCCGAAGAACAGGTATACCCAGCCCAGCAGGAAGACGTTTTCATACCAGTGTGCGATTTCGATCATCGCGAGGGTCTTCCCTGAAAACTCGGTGGTGATGCCGCGCACCAGTTCCTGATGCGCGTGGTGCGAACAGGAAAGATCGAAGGGCGATTTGCGAAACTTGATTTCCAGCGCGTAAAGGAACCCGAGGAAAACGCCCGGGAGCTGGAGAATCAGCAGAGAGCGATGGCTGGCGATGGCAGCGACGTGGAAATCCTTCGTCACCATGTACATCCCGATAGCGGCCAGAATGACCATCGGTTCGTAGGCCATCATTTGGATCAACTCGCGCTCGGCGCCGATGAAACTGTAGGGTGAACTGGCTTTGTAAGCCCCCAGCACGAAGAAAATCGCCGCGAGGGTCAGCGCAAAGATCACCAGAAGGAGATCCGACCCGGCAAAGAACAGGCCGCCGGTGAAAATGATCAGCATGAGGAAGAAGAAGATGTAGAAGTCCTGCGAACGGCGGACGACCACGTCTTCCTTTTGCCAGAGTTTGAGCACGTCGTAGAGTGGCTGAAGGATCGGCGGTCCCTGGCGCGACTGCATCCGGGCCGAAATCCTCCGGTCGAGCCCCGAGAGCAAGCACCCGGCCACCGGCGCGGCCAGGAGATAGATGATGAGACGAATCCACTGGTTCATAGGCTGAAAAACACGAAAGCGAGCAGGAACGTCACGAGGGCTCCGCCGGCCATCACGCCGAATCGGAACACGCGCGCTTCGCCGAGGAAATCGCTGAAATAATAATTCTTCAATTCCATATCCCTTACGACGCCGGCCGATCCTTGGAAGCGCACGCTCGTATCAATATTTGCGCCGCCGAGATAGGCATCGACCACTTTCACCCTGCGGTTGTAATTGAGAAAGCTGAGCGGGAACAGGCACACCATCACCAGCATGATGATCATGATGATGAAGTTGTCGCTTCCGATGTTGCCGGTGTGCCCGGCGAAAAGATGCGTCACGTACGGCTCGACGAAGGCGGAGGAGAGGAACGGGAAGAACAGGCAGGCGCCGAAGGTCAGGGCCGAGAGCGTGTAGAGCGCGGTCCATTCAGTGGCGCCGATCCCTTTCTCGACCGATTCACGCGGGCCGGTGACTTCGATCAGTTTGCCCATCCACTTCACCCAGAAAAAGAGCGTTGCGGCACTGCCGAATGCGATGAAGACGCTCAGCGCGGGAGACACATCGACAACCGCCTTGAGCACCGCCCACTTGCTGATGAGCATGCCGAAGGGCGCCAGGAACATGCCTGCCATCCCGATTTGCAGCATCAACGAAAGCCGCGGCATCGTGATTACCAGGCCCGACATGGACTCGATGTCGCGGCTGTGCAGCTTGTGTTCGACGACGCCGACGCACAGGAACAGCAGGCACTTGGCTACCGCATGGAAGACGATCAATAGCAACGCCGCCCAGATCGCTTCGTAGGTGCCGATGCCCCCGCAGAGAACAATCAGGCCGAGGTTGGCAACCGTTGAATAAGCCAGCACCTTCTTTGCGTCGCTGGTGCAGATGGCCGCGAACGAGCCGACCACAAAGGTAAAGGCGCCCACGAGCGCAACCAGCCAGCCTACGGTCGTACCCGACAGCACCGGCGCAAGGCGCACCACCAGGTAAACGCCCGCCTTGACCATTGTGCTGGAGTGCAGCAACGCGGATACCGGGGTCGGCGCCACCATCGCCCCCAGCAACCAGCGCGAGAACGGGAACTGCGCCGACTTGGTGATACCGGCGAAGGCCAGCAAAGCCGCCGGAGCCAGCACCAGCGCGGGTTTGGAAGCGATCAGGGCGTCCAGGTCGATCTTCCCGGTCTTGGTGTAAAACCAGACGATGGCCACCGCGAATCCGAGGCCGCCGGCCAGATTCATTACCAGCGCCCGCAGGGCGTTGTTCTGCGATTCCTCGTTTTGCTTGTAGCCGATCAACAGGAACGAGCAGAGGGTGGTGATTTCCCAGAAGAAATAGAACCAGATCAGGCTGTTGGAAAAGACGATGCCGAACATCGCGCCCAGAAAGACAAAGAGCAGCGAGAAAAAGAGCGGCTGGCGGTCCTTGAACTCGCCGTGTTGTTCTTGGAATTCGCGCATGTATCCCAGCGCATAAACGCAGATTAGCCCGCCGACGATGCCGTTGATCAAGGCCATGATCACCGAAAAGCGGTCGATCAGAAGGCTGTGGGCCGATTCCAGATGCGCGCCGTACTTGGTTTCAAACCAGACCATGAGGCCGCCCTGCGCCAGGACCAGCAGAGCAATCAGCGGACGTTTGAAACGCACGCTGACGTAAAGGACGTAGAGGCCGATCGCGATCTCGACCCAAAACATCAGGTCGCCGATCAGGTTCGCACCGAGCGGATTGCCCAGGAGCGTCTCCGTGCGCGGCAGGAGCGCCAGCGCGACGGTTCCCAGGGCGACCAAGATCGTCACCGAGATGACCATCGACTTGCGCAATTGCGCTGAGGTGAAAACGAAAAGCCCCAGGCCGGCGACCAAGGGCAACAAGATTAAGAAGGAGGCGAGATTCACGGCAGGCTCGGAGCTTAAGCGGCATGCGCGTCGAAAGGCAACACTTATTACCGATTTTTTGTGTCGCGCTATCGTTACGGTTTCTAATTGTTGCCTGAAAACAGGGGGCGACGCCGGGGCGTCTGGACAACTTAAGCGGAGGGGACGCAGTTAAGTCTGGTAACAAAACGGTAGGGAAGGCACTCCGGGCGGTCCGCGTCCGGGTGCCGTTCGTTCCTGTCCACGGCAGCGGCAAGCGCGCCGGGGCTTCGAATCACGAACTCCCGGCAAGAGGAGGATTGATGAAAGGAATCTTGGCAATCGCCTGTGGGGTTACCGCGGCAATTCTCAGCGGCCCCGTCGCACACGGACAACCGGCAAGGCGTGTGATCGTTGACAAAACAAACCAGGAACTGCGCGCCTACGAAGGCGGCTATCTTGTGTTCCGAACCAACATTAGCACTGGAAAGCGCGGAAAGGAGACCCCCAACGGGCATTTCCGCGCGCAGGGCAAATACCTGATGCATTATTCGACGCTCTACGAAAACGCGCCGATGCCATATAGCGTTCAGGTCAACAGCAACTACTTCATCCACGGCTTCAGCTATGTGCCTTCATGGCCGGCGTCGCATGGATGCATCCGGCTTCCGGAGGATGCGGCCCGCCAGTTCTATTACTGGGTCAGGCCCGGCACGCGAATCGACATCACCGGGCACTGGCTGGGAAGTTACGGGCCGGACAGCCCTCCGTCTGTGGCTGAAAGGCCGAACCGGCCCGGATTCTGGGCGCGGCTGTTCGGACGGCGCACGACGCCAAAGCCTGCGACTCCCAGCGGCGATGCCGACTGGCGCGGTTCGCAGTTCCAGCCGGCGTCGTATTCGACCTTCCAGCGCGGCGAGTGAGGACGGCATAAAGTGCAGCGGCATTCGCTCCGACGGCGAAACCCGAAGTACCGGCGGAGATCGATGATTTTTCGATCTCCGCAGGTCACTTATCATGAAAACAAACACTTGGTTGATTGTGGTGCCTTTGGCTGCCGGCGCATTGTTGTGGAATCCGGCCCAGGGATTAGCCGAGGACCGCCAGCAGGAAGCAAAGAGGACGCTGCACAGGAAGTCGCAGCCGATGGCCGTGGAGCGTCCGTCTCCGGACCGGATGTCCCGCCACGAGCGACAATTGATCCAGGCGCGGCTGGCGGCAGGCCGCAGATCCAGCGATAGGAAGTCCGACCGGCGTGCATTGGATCAGGATTTCGATCGAATCGAGAAACGGTTTGGAGGTGTGTACGAGACCGGGCAATGGTCCGCTATGAGCCCTGACGGACGCGGCGCCAACGGCCAGTGGTCCGCCGGAGCGGCGCTGCCGTCGGGAACGATACTGCGAGACTCGCGGTCGGGGCAGGTGTTTATAGTGGAGTAAGGTGAGGAGAGCCTGCGCGAAGCGCGCGGGGAGCAACGGCGACCCTCCCTTTCCATTACCCACGAGTTTGCCAAACGCACGCACGAGCGAGGACCGCACTCCGCTTTCTTGGATTGGTGCGGCTCGGACGACCAAACGCACGCACGAGCGAGGACCGCACCCCGAATGCTGTCATCCTGAGCTTGCGAAGGATCTCACAAAATGCAGGATAACGTCGTTGTACCTACGGCATTCTCGGAGCTGGCAGCGTTGCGACTGATGCCGTTAGCTCCGAAAACATCCGTGATGGAAATTACGTTCGTCCGGCCTCGTGAGATCCTTCGCAAGCTGCCAATGAACCTGCCGGTTGGGGACAGGCGTTCAGCGCCAACGGCGCGACCCCATACT
>Ga0316225_1001726_pt1 | contig 19614 bp, 11 predicted proteins | sample TBH18015metaG_FD_206010 | JGI IMG/M metagenome (GOLD analysis project Ga0316225, IMG submission 206010) | Freshwater microbial communities from Trout Bog Lake, Wisconsin, USA - TBH18015 | ecosystem: Environmental > Aquatic > Freshwater > Lake > Hypolimnion/Profundal zone | place: USA: Wisconsin... | reverse complement strand
TCCAGGTTTGTGGTTTATTTTAAAAGATGCCCGGTTCATTCCTCAATGCGTCACAAAGGAAGACCAGTAATGACCGAAAACGATTACTGAAAGGATATATCCCAAAATTACATTTACAACGACCCCGAAAGTGAACGCTAAAAAGGGTTTGATGCCGGCAGTGGCCAATTCGCGGAATCGCGTAGTAAGCCCGATACTAAAGAAACTAAAGGTGAACACCCAGGTTCGCAACGACGTAATAGGGACGATAAGGGAGGGTTTCACCAATTTATTGTAATCGACCAATGTATTTCCACGAACTATCAACGTTGTAAGTACCGAAGCGATTAGGAACCCAATTATGAATTTGGGGAAGCGCCACCATATCTGTCCGACCTGAACTTTTGAGTTGGTTTCAGAACGTTCCCAAACTGTGACTGAAATGAGTGCCAATACAAATGCCCAGATCCCGATCCACATGTCTCGTCCGATAACTTTAATCAGTGTATAGGATGCAAGGGCCTGGTCTGGCGTTCCTGATATACTCAAGTCTGTACCAGCCAAGCCACCATAGGACTGAGCAGCAGCCAGGCCGGCAGCGTCTGCGAATTCGGATGTCCCAATCCAGGCGCCGGCTACTCCTGTCGAAAGGTGAAGCATGCGTGAAATCACTGGTAAGGCAAAAATGAGAATAATGGCCCAGAATATGACCAGACTTATGGCAATTGGGGGGTGCTCTTTCTTGGCCCGAACTGCACCAGCAACCGCAATCGATGCTGACACACCACAGACAGCGCCACCCGCCCCTAATACTGCAGCCAGACGGTTGTCCAGACCCAGCCTCCGGGCTGTTAAGTAGATCACTAAAAAGGTAACGATGGAGACAATTGAAGCCTGCAAAATAGCTACAGGCCCAGCCCAGATAATTAACGTGAAGGGCAAAGTGGCTCCCAACAGGACAATGCCAAGTTTAATATAAAATTCGACCCGGAAGCCTGCATCGAGCCAACGGGGCAATCCAATTAAATTTGAAATTATCAGTCCAAGCAGGAGAGCCACCAGTGGCGGTTCCAGATTATAGCGATTAGCTTGATCCCAGCTGCCAGCGGTGTAGATGATTGCAGAAAAGATAAAGACAAATATAAAAGATGGAATAAAAACCTTGGGCTTTTGCCCTATGAATGATATTACAATAGTGAAGAGAATCAAAAAAGCACCAAGCAAAGCGACGTACCGAACCGCATTTGTTGAAAATTGGGTGGCAAGTTGTGACCAGGTTGACCATTTGGCAGGAGCTACTGCAATCCATGAGATGCTGGAGCCGGTCAGATAAAAAACATAGGCCAGAATTACGATGCCAAGACCAAGCCAAACGGCCCACCAGTCCTCTTTTATCCAGAATTCCTGCCAGCCTGAAGGTTTATTTGAACCCGCTAATTCAGTTGTATTTTTTGTCATAAGAGTTGTTTAGTTATAATTCCGCGACAATATTCGGCAAAAAATTGATAAAATCAGACTTTTAATAAATAAACATTTTTCAATTTACTCCTTAATGCCTAATTCCTTGTAGTATTGTTAAATATTTATAATAAGTACTGAAGCAGTAATTTTACTCCTTAACCTTGAACGGGATATTTTTATGTCTTAAAGATCCTATTTTAACCTTGTGAATTAAACAAAAGTATAAGCTTTAGTTAGGTTATTAAGCCGATTCATTGAAAATCGATGATTTGGTTAGAATCAATGGAAATCTGCTGGTACAGTGCGGGGGAAAATCTCCGGGAAAATCTTGACAGGCTCCTTACCTGAAATATGACAAATAGTGATAGGCAATTCAATATATTTAATTGTGAAAAGTTTAAATCTGCCTGAAATACAGTTAGATGATAAATAGTACACAAAATGTCTACGCCATTCATAATCATGAGGTCACCGGATCATCCCCGGTTCTCGCTACTTGAATGATACATACCAGATCCATACAAAATTATAATTCAAAAGGGATCAATTGATATTTCAGGTGGAGTAATTGACATTTCCTACGGCTAAAATAACACTCGTCGGGGGAGAACCCTAATCACTGTATTTCAATTACCATCTACCTTTCGTAGGGCTTTCGGCCGTTAACCTGACGGGGCGCTTTGCATACATCGGATTAATTGGCCATCGGTTTAAAGTTACCAGTTTACAGCATGTTTCTGTATTAATAAATAGCCTTATGGTCAAGGAATGATATGTCAACGGGAAAGGATTTGATATTCGGTACGGATATAAAATATTCATTGAAAACACTTTTTGGACCACTGGATATAACTTTGGGATAATCATATTCAACTGAAAAACCAACTTTCTCGGACTACTTCGGATATTGGTTCTGATAATTGGAAGACTATGACAAAAAAGACTCAACTTTTTCACTGGTGCCTGTAACCGTTCCAATAAAATTAGGCGAATCTAAAGAAGGCAAATAGTTAAACGGGAAGTGACTTAAACGATAGCGGGGTCAGTCTTTCGCAAAAAAAATCTGCAATACAATTGTTGGATTACAAATCGATATGGATCTTAGGATTGAATAATACAATAAAGAAAGTCCCCATCCAGGAAAGCTGAGTTTAGGACTTTTCAGGACGAAAGTTCCTGATTATGCAATAACCGAACGATATTCTTACGGTGCATGAGTATAATTAGAGCCATGCAAAACATCAAATAATAAAAAGTTGAAGTAAACCCATGAAAAATTAATTCAGTAAATGGCAGTGATATTCCCAGAATCATGGAACCCAGCGAAACGTATTTAAATCGCATTTTCACAATAAAATAGACAGCTACCGAAATGAAAACAGAAAATGGAGCAATTAAAACTGATGCACCTAAGGTGGTATTCACACCTTTTCCCCCTTTGAATTTCAGAAAAATACTGACATCATGACCGATAATAGCTGCCAGTGCAAGTACATAAACAGAAATAACAGATTCAATCTTCTTATCCTCTGTAAAATAGAGATAAAAAGCCACCGGTAAAAAACCTTTTGACATATCCAAAAGTTGGGTGATCAAAGCGATTTTTCTCCCGGCCACACGGCCTACATTGGTGGAACCCACATTGCCACTTCCCATTTTCAGGATATTTTTACCGGTATAAAACTTGGTTAACAGGTAGCCAACAGGTATTGAACCTATTAAATACGATAGCAAAACAAATAAAACTTCTAAGTTGAAATTCATCTCATTTTCTGAAGAATACATAAAGCCTCGTTATCATGCTTTTCGGCTAGCTCCGCGAATTAAACATGTAAACTACTTTTTCATTTTTATTAATCATTTAAAAAAGCAATGTACAAAATTAAATAGATAGTCAGATATTTTTATTAATAAGATTCATTGTCGTTTATTTCTTAGGGAACCACGGTAAAAAGGAACTGGTCTTTTGAATATATTCCCGGTATTCCGGTTTCGTATTGTTTAAGGTTTTTTCCAGCAGGGCGACCCCTGAGACTTTAATAATCAGTAAAGTCATCACTATGGAACCTGTAATTTGCCAATAACTTCCTGCTGCCAGACTAAAAAGGGCATAGGCCCACCAAACCGCCGAATCGCCAAAATAATTTGGATGCCTTGTGTATTTCCAAAACCCAGTATTTAGGACCTTACCTTTGTTTTGGGGATTTTTTTTAAAACGCGATAATTGAAAATCGCCACCGGCTTCAAATGTAAAACCAATCAGCCATATCAAAATTCCAAGATAATCAAGGGCATTAAGCCTATTTGAGTGAATGCTCACACAAACTCCTAATAATGGCAACGATACAATCATAATCAATACGGCCTGCAAAATAAAGGTTTGAAAAAAGCTGACCCACCAATAGCGGGCAGGGCCATATTTATTTCTGAATTCCCGGTATCTAAAATCCTCCCCTTTGCCAATGTTTCTCCATGCAAGATAGCTGGAAAGCCTTAGCCCCCAGATAGTAACCAATATTAACATTAGTATTTTTCTGGTATCCGGTTCTCCCGATCTCAATATGTAGAATGTATTGACAACTACAAACCCAAAGCCCCAGAAGAGATCAATAATGCTGACATTTGTTATTATGACACTCCAAAACCAAAGTAAGGTTACTAAAACCAAAATGATGAGCGAGGCTTGTAAAATTAACGTAACCATATCAAAAAGGATTAATTAGTAAATAAAAGGGAGATGGCTATCGCACCACTCCCGGCATGCATCCCAATTACAGGAGAAATATCGACAACTGAAACAGCGTCTTTCCCCGTCATCTGCCTCATCTTCTCTTCTGCTTTCTGAGCCCCGTCAGAATTATGGGCATGAAGAATAATATAGTTCCAAATTCTCTTTTCACTGATAATTTTTAAAATATGAGCATATATTTTATTCAAACTTGCTTCCTGACTAAAGGTTTTACCAAAAAGGTGGGATTTTCCATTTCCATCCATGGAAATTACCGGATTTAATCCCATTGCCATAGCGAATAAACCTTTAGGTTTGGAAACTCGTCCTCCCTTAATCATGTATTTTAAATTTCTTACACTGACAAATATTTTTGTTTGAATCACATCATTTTCAAGAGTTTTAACGATTGATTCCAAAGACTCACCGGCTTCAATGTTTTGCGCAGCTTTCAGCACAAGTAATCCAAGTGCTCCGGACAAATTTTTTGAGTCAATTACAAAAACCGGTTTGTTAAACTCTTTTGAAATGCGCATGCCGGCTTTTTGGCTATTTGCAAAAGTTCCGCTAAACTCACTCGTAAGATGGATGGCAATTATAGCATCAAAATGCGAAGCCAAATGTGAATACAAGTTAGTAAATGTTTGCTCGTTAATTTGAGATGTTTTGGGGAATTCGGCATGGGTTTCCAGCAAATCATAAAACTGATCGGGTTGAATGGTTACTTTATCCAAATAATGATTATCGCCAAAATTTAAATTAAGCGGAACAACATTTATTTGATAAAAATCGATTAGCTCCTGCGATAAATCACAAGTAGAATCAGTAACAAGAGCAATATTCCATTTTCTTTTAATAGCTGCTTCCTGTTGTCGGACCATATCATCTACTTTCTGGTATGTTATGGTTCCCACATATTGCAATTGATGAAAAAGTTCCGCCGGATTATTCGTATGCACATGAATGCGACAAATACTTTCAGATCCTGCAACAACAACCGAATCACCATTTTTGCTTAAGATTTTCTGAAGATCTGGCTTGCTTGTGACAACATTCTTTATAATCGCTTCTGTACAAAAACGATACCTGATTTCTTCGGCAGTTATTTCCTCTGAATGAATCAAGGAAATAATTTCCTGGGAGTCAAGTACCAGGCTACGGATATTTCTATTTTTTATAAAATCAATGATCCCTTTAATAAATAATACAAACCCTTTTGCTCCAGCATCAACAAAACCTGACCTGTTTAATGCTTTTAATTTTAAAGTAGTCTCTGCAAGTGATTTTTCCAACACTGCAAATGAATCAATTATCACACTTTTAAAATCGTGAATAGCTTCTTTTTTACCATTGATAAAATCCGACCACTCTTTAATAACCGTTAACATCGTCCCTTCAACAGGATTTGCAATGGCCTCATAAATGTAAGGAATTGATTTTCTTATACTTTCAGCGAACTCGGGAAGAGTTATCACTGGTTTGCTGATGGTTTCACGACTCAATCCATACAAAAACTGAGCGAAAATAACTCCAGAATTACCTCTGGCGCCGATTAATGCTGCATCCGCAATATTATTTACAGTTGTTTTATATGATTTATTTGGTTTGATATTGTCGATTACAAAACGAATTGTTGAAGCAAGGTTTGTTCCAGTGTCTTTGTCATTTACCGGAAAAATATTTATTGCGTTGATTTGCATCTGATTTTGCAGTATTTGATTTCCACCCGCAACAAATGCATAGTAAAGAAATTTTCCGTTGATATAAGGTGCTTCAATTTTATACATTTCTATGCTTAACTAAACCATTTAACTAAGTGAAAACCAGAAAAACTAACTACTGCCGACAGAACTGCACCCCATAAAATATCAATAAGAACAATCGCTACTGGCCAGCCTTTGAGTGTAGCTAAATTTGTTAAATCATAGGTAGCATATGTGAAAATACCAAATAATGCCCCCATCAAAATTGCGTTAAAAGCAGAACCTCTGTTCACTGCAGGATAAATGGCAAAAATTGAAATCCCCAAAACGTAAATTAAGTAGAAGATAAAAGCGGCAGTCCAATTAATCCTATCCGTTAAAAAACTGCCCAGATATTTTTGGTAAAGGTCTTTAGCAATGAAGCCCAGCCACAACAAATCTACTATCAGAAATACGATAAAAGTAAGTAGATAACAAATAATTATACTTTTTATTCTCATTTTGATTCTATGTTAAGATTTTTTGACTCCTTTTGCTCAACCATTATTATTTTTGAAATATCGTAACCTCTATTTCTCAGTCTTTCTAGCAATTAGCTATATAATTCAGTATTCATTTTTGATATGCGGCTCAAAATCCAAAGATATTTTTCAGAACTACTCCCAATTGAAGAAATAGATAAACCTTTAGCCATTTTAATCATTCAATGTCTTCAGAATAGATGAATATTAATCATTCGATATGAAGGCAAAACTGTTGCGTTCATCCAATAGAAAGATAACACAATTTAGCAACATAAGTTTTATTCCTGACGTTCTTATTTTTTTGAAGTGTGATAAAACCTGAATTATATCCCATCATTGAGGAACTCAAGGAAAAAGGCCAGCATGATTTGATCTGTCATGAAGCCTCATCCCCGATTGATCACTACAATTCAGAGAGTTTTGGAATCTGAGGAAATCGGAAGCAATGCTCCCATTATCTTGGATATAAATTACAAGTTATACACATATTCAATTAAATGGTACATATATTAAGATATAAGGCACATGTATTAAAAAACAAGGCACATCTGATTAATAAACATAATAACATATTATTGAAATTTTATTATGATATATATCATATATTTACAATATATTAAATTAATATAATATTATTTTTTTTTATAAATTTGTTCAGATAAAATCGAAAGGCAAACTAGATTTTGCTTGAACCTAATTAATAAACTGCCTTATCTTGAAATTATGAAAACTAAATCTGCGATTTATTTCTTAATTTATTCGGGATTGTTTTTAATCCTGTTTTTCAGTTGCACCAAAGAAAAGATAAAAACAATTCCTACTGTTACTGCGATAATTGCGACAAATATTACATCTACCACAGCTTCTTTAGGTGGAATTATCACTGCAAATGGTGGTGCAACAGTGACCACCAGTGGTGTGTGCTATAGCCTTAAACAGAATCCAACAACAATTGACAATAATAGTATTAATGGCGCTACTGCCGGGAGTTTTACAAACTCCTTAACCGGATTATCTCCAAATACGACTTATTATGTAGAAGCTTATGCCACTAATTCTGTTGGAACGGGTTATAGTAGTCAAATATCCTTTACTACACTTGCCAGTTTGCCGTCGATAACTACAACAGCAGCATCCTCTATTGGATCTGCAATTGCTATTTCAGGTGGAAATATTACTTCCAATGGTGGGGCTAATATTTCAGAAAGAGGAATTTATTGGGGAACAACGCAAAATCCCGAAACCGCCGGAACAAAATTAAAATCAGATTCTACGACCAATATTTTCAGTTCTACCTTAACTGAAATAAACCCAGGTACAACTTATTATGTAAAAGCCTATGCAACTAATTCTGCCGGAACAATCTATGGGAATTTAATTAGTTTTAAAACCGCTGATTTACGATTTGCTGTTGTTGATGTAAGCCAACTTACAAATTGGAACTACTGGGTTATTGCAAAAGATGGAAGTAATTTCTTTGTTAAATTGGACGGTAATAATGCACCCATATCTGCTTATTTTCAACCCGATATCAGGCAAAGTGGATTTTTAATTTACTTTGATTCAAGAGGGCTTCCATCTAAAATGGTCATTAAAAACAAAGTTCTATTATTCGCTAATTTCAGACCTCAATTAGTGGATGTTGCATCGATTGACTCAATCGGTAATATTCAAATATACAGAGATTTATCTGCAAATATAAACCAAAGTTTATTTCCTTTAAAAAGCGCCTGGACCAACAGCAATACGGTTACCGCACTAAATATTATTAGTGATGCTATTGGAATAGGCTCCTGTGTTGCAAGTCTGATTCCGGGAGCCCAAATAGCCTTATTTGGTTGCGCTTCCACTTTATTAGGACTGATCGGACAAGCTTCCAATATAGAAATATTTAGTACAGGATCAACAGTTTTAGGAGGTTTTGATGGCCTGGTAGAGGATTGTTTAACAGGAAATACCATAAAATGTTTACTTGATGATGTGTCACTAATTGCAGATGATGTCAGTAGTGCGATTCAACTTTTTGGATCCCAAAATGTGACCGATGCAACCTATCAACTTCAGATTCCCTCAGTTACAACGAATACTGTTTTATCCGTTTCAACTACCTCTGCAACGGGTGGAGGAAATGTCACCAGCCAGGGTGGTTCACCCGTTTTAGCCTGTGGAGTTTGCTGGAGCACCTCTCCAACCCCGGCTATATCTGATGCTCATACCGTAGATGGATCAGGGATAGGAAGCTACACGAGTTTAATTACTAATTTGACACCAGGTGTGAACTATTATGTCCGTGCTTATGCAACCAACAGCCAAGGAACAGGTTATGGCTTGGCATTCAGTCTAAATGGATTATCCGCCGATATTAACAATCTTGTACCCCAAAGCATTCTTGATGCAATGCAAAACCTGGGAATGCCTGTTGCATCAGGCTTTACGCCGCCCATAATAAATGGAACTTTCAATATGTCACCTCTGGTTTTGTATTCAACAAACATCATAAATGACAACTATTATATTGGCGAGCAAATTTCCGATTTAGAAGTTCAATTTTATAATCAGGATAATGCTAAACTAACGGTAGAAACCAGTTACATCAACGGACCTGAAAGTGGATCAGGATTTGGCAGTTTTGTTGCCGGATCAGGGAATGATTTTACCGTCTTTGCAAAGGTAAATGCTGTGAGTCAAGGGTATCCTGTTATTATTGTGCAGGTTTACTCAGGAACAATTGGCCCAAATGGGATATACAATTTATTTGATGCCATTTTCATGATTGAAAATTATGGAATGGATTCAATCTTTATGTCAAATGGTTCAGGCCGGGTTTTCTATGACCAGGATGGATTCTCAGAAACAATCTCCTCTCTTAAGTCATTAAATATTAAGAATATAAAAAATCTTGGCAGTACTTCGTCTAAAAGAAATTAATTTGATTTAATTGCAATAATTAAATTTTAAGATCTCACCTTCAATGAATAGTCTTTAGATTACGATTTATTTTGATATGGAGTCCAGGAACCATTTTTAAAAACGGGGCGATACCGAAAAGCCAAATGAGTAGGACAACCAAATTTGCGCAACTATGAAAATGATTGATTTCCGAAGCTTAATGAATTCTATTTCAAAGAGCTTTGAATTTATGTTGGTTTTAGTATTTATTTTCTTTTCATCCCTTTCGGCCCGGGCTCAGTTTTTCGAAGAGATGACATGCCCGCAGGTAACAATCAATCTGACTCATCCGCCCGATCTTGGAATCAAGGTATCTAAAATTGCTTTTGGCCCGGCAACAGGGACATGTTCAGATCAGATTATTGATGCTATTCAAAGTGACTTTGTTTCCAATAATATTGAAGTTATCGACAGAGCAAATCTTACCGCCATTTTAGCTGAGCATCAGTTTACTTTTAGCGGATATGTGGATCAGACCAGCGCTGCAGCGATTGGTAAAATTTTAGGGCCATCGGCACTGGTCTTTGTAAAAGTACAGGTTTGTGAGACTAAGGTTGATAAACTTGTTGGCAAAAAAACAGTCTATTACAAGGATAAAACAACGGGTGAGGTTCCGGTATATTATGCCCGAACCCGGGTTAACCTCAGAGGTTCTATTCAGGCTGTTGATCTTGCCACAGGTAGAATCTTCGGTTCACAACCATTTGAATTTTCTCCGGAACGAACCAATGAGTCAGATCAGGGGTATCCCGATCCTCCTGCAGAATTCGACATTCAGAAAATGGCCTTCCAATCAGTGGTAAGTGAAATACATCAAATGTTTCTTCCTTGGACCGAACCTCTTACATTATATTATTATGACAATAAAGATCACGACCTAAATCAGGCCTATCAGGCCATGAAGGCGGGAAATCTGGATTTAGCATTTGATTTATCAAAGAAAAATCTTGAATCATGCAAAAGCGATGCTCATATTAAAGATAAATTAAAATCACACGCTTATTATAATATGGGAATGTCATACCTGCTAAGGGAAGAGTATGATAAGGCCATGGAATTTTTTCAGGAGGCTGCAAAGTTACACTCCGGAAACATCATTACATCGGCAATGAGTAAATGCCAAAAGGCAAAAGAGATCCAGATTTCCAGACAACGTGTTGAACAAAAGGCCTCTTTTGAAGCTGAGAAAAAAATGGCAGAACAAAATAAAGCCGTCCAAGCAGAGCAGGCAAATACGATGACAAACAAGGATATCATAAAATTATCGCAAATGAAACTCTCAAAGGCAATTATTCTTCAGAAAATAAAGAGTTCGAAATGCAACTTTGATACATCTGCAGATGCTTTAGGCATTCTGACCAAAGCCGGAGTTAATGAAGATATTATTGTGGCTATGATGAGTAAGTAACTCACATATCGAATCAAAAGTAATTAGGCATAATTAATTAAAGAAGGGATGATTGGTGTTTTTAAAACCTCATCCCTCTTTTTTTACCTTTAATTCATTGATATATTGGTTTTAATGGTGATCCAATCCCCTTCGTTAAGGAGATAAAAACTGTTTACCTAAGATCAAAAAAAAATAAATGGATTTAAAAGATCATTTAGACCGCCTATAATTGGACAATTAAGTGGGCGGGTATACTAAGGATTATTAAATATATTATCGTGATCAAATCAACAGAATTATGCCGTTATAAATGCTTCTTAATTCGCTTGTTGCTTTTTGACAACCTTGCTATTATCCAAGATAACCCATGATCATCACTCAAAAAGGGAATTAACCTTTATCTGATCATACTCTAATTTCCATGATGAGCACATTTCTCCCGTTTTCATACTTATAATTCAGACTTTTGCACCTGTTCCTTAGAATATTTAAACCGATTGGATCCTCCAGGGCACCCTCTTTGAGTGGATTAAACGGTAATCCGGTACCTTCTAAAAGCAATTCAACACTCCCGTCTTTTTCAGTAAATGAAAGGCTGATGTCAATATCCTTAAAATCTTGCTGGAAAATTAATGCCTCTTCTGCTGCAAGGAGTATATATTCGGATATCTTACCGGTAAGCATATGCTTTTCGCAGAATATTTCAATTTCCGCATTCATGGCATAGAGATCATATTCCTTGCTGGAGATATGATAATACATACTCCGTATTCGATGGATAAATGCCTTTGTTTTTGCGCGCTTTGGGTTTCCAAAGATTACATCAGGAGCTCCTTCCTCGTAGATAATCCCTTCATCCATGTAAAAGACCCTGCTGGAAATATTCCGGGCAAATTCCATTTCATGGGTAACAATCACCATTGTCATCCCTTCTTTGGCCAACTTTCGGATAACTGCAAGGACTTCGCTGACCATTGTTGGATCGAGGGCAGATGTTGGTTCATCAAAAAGGAGGATCTCCGGGTCCATCGCCATGCAACGGGCGATTGCAACTCTTTGTTTTTGACCGCCTGAAAGTTCATCGGGAAAGCTGTGTGTTTTTTCGGCAAGCCCTACAAGCTTTAGTAATTCAATTGCTCTTTTATTGGCTTCTTCTTTCTGAATGCCCAGGAGTTTTATAGGCCCTATTGTCAGATTTTCAAGTACGGACAGATGGGCGTACAGGTTAAACGACTGGAATACCATTCCCATCTTCTGGCGCAGCTTAGGAACATCGGTATTTTTGTCCAAAAGTGCTATCCCATCAATAAAAATAGTTCCCCCGGTCGGGGTTTCAAGAAGGTTTAGGCATCTCAGGAAAGTGCTCTTACCCGTTCCTGAGGGCCCTATAACAGAAATAACTTCGCCTTTGTTAATCTCTGCATTTATATCACTTAGCACAACCAGGTCGCCAAAATGTTTAGACAGATTTTTTACACTTATCATTTTTATTTCTCCTTTATTTTTATCAGATGTCTTCTTTTAGGATCTACAGATACTTCTACGTAATCAAGCGCCCAGGTCAGCAGCCAGGCAATAGTCAGATATAGAACTGCTGCCATGATTAGCGGGAAAAATGCATCGAATGTACGGCTACGGATAATATCGCTTGCCTTGGTCAAATCCTGGACAGCAATGTACCCTACGATAGAAGTCATCTTTACCAGGGAAATGAACTCCCCTTTATAAACTGGCAAAACCTGACGAATGGCTTGTGGCATGATAATATGAATGAACGTCTGAATTTTGGTAAATCCGCCGGCAATGCCTGCTTCTTTTTGCCCCTTGTCTATACTTTCAATAGATGTTCTGAACATTTCAGAAACATAAGCTCCAAAATTTAGGCCAAATGCAAAAACTGCGACGGCCGCCGGATTGATGTTTACGGATGCAAATACCACATAATAGATAATCATCAACAAAACCAGAACTGGAGTGCCTCTGATGATTGTGATAAAGAACCTGGCAGTCATAGAGAGTAATTTTCTTTGGGACATCCGCATGAAACAAATAAGTCCGCCGATGATAGTTCCCACAAATGCCGCAAAGATGGAGATCAGTATTGTAAGTTTTAAACCATCAATAATTAAAAGATACCTTTTCTCCAGGACGATGTTATTATAAAAGCTCTCGGAGATTGCTTTTATAAATGTTTTTTTTACCTGTTTTTCTTCACCGGAACTATTAAATGCTAACAGATTTTTTTTCGAGGCAATTACAGCAGTCTTAAATTCAGTATAACTATCTGAAAAGTTAATTTTTTTTGCCCTTTCTTCGGTAATGGCAATTCCATCACTGATCAGATCTACCTTGCCTGAAGCGAGTGCCGGGATCAGTGAAGGAAATTGCATAGCAGCAAATTCAACTTTGTAGTTATGGTGCTGGGCAAAAGTTCGGATCATCTCAATGTCAAAACCTACGTAATCTCCGTTCATTAAGGCTACATAAGGAAGGTCATTTACGTTTGTTCCAACGGTTAGTTTTTTGCCGGCAGCGGGCACTTCAAACTTAGGCATTATAGCTTCCTCAGCATCCTCAACAAACCATCGTTTATAAATCTTGTCGAAAGTTCCATCTTTCTTTGCCTCTTTCAGAAAATTATTGAACTCATTTCTCAGGTCGGGGTTATTTTTGTTAAAGCCAACACCCATGGGCATATTTAAGACATCATCAGTCAATAAACCGAGATCGTTATTCTTCTTCATGATTAGTCTGGCGGTAATGTGGTCAAGCATTGCAACATCTATTTTGTCACCAGAGAGTGCGGCCACCATATCGGTGCTCCCATCAAACCTGAATATCTGGGCCTTTGGATATTTTTTACTTACCAACACATCATGAACTGTCCCAGTGAAAACTCCTATTCTTTTATCTGCAATATCGTCAAGAACAGCCATTTTGTTTTTATCAGGGATGTCCATATTATCCTTACGGGCGAATAAGCTAATACCTGAATTGTAATAAGGATCTGAGAAGTCAACCTGTTTTTTCCGCTCCTCAGTGATCATTAGCTGGCAGGTGACAATATCTATTTTATTGGTTGAAAGTGATGCAAGCATACTGCCAAAGGGAATGTCAACCGCCTCAAATGTTTTTCCAAGATATGCCGCAAAGCGGGCAGGAAGTTCAATATCAAACCCTGCCAGCTTCCCATTTTCCCTTATAGTGGATGGAAGTCCCCCATCACCTACAACTCCTACTTTGAGTATTCCGTTTTTACCATCAGTTTTGATTTCTGGCAATACACTTTCTCCCTTTACCATCCAGCGGTCAACCATCTCATCGTAAACGCCGTTTTTTCGGATCACATTCAGAAAGGTATTGAACTTGTCCTTAAGGTCACCTTTCCCCTTATTAAACGCAGCAGCGATGGGGACAGTATACATATTTGGAGCAAAAACACCCAGGTCCGGGTTTTTAGCAAAGATATCGTTCAAGGCAATATGGTCAGAAAATGCAACATCTATCTTGCTGGATTTTAATGCAGTAATAATATCCGGAACGTTCTGAAAAGTTAATATTTTAGCTTTGGGGAAATCGCGGTTCGCATAGGTGTCATGAATGGAGCCTAAAAGTACACCAATCCGCTTGTCACGGACATCTTCGAGCTTACCCAATTTGGTCGGGTGAGACTTCTCCATATTCTTTTTCATCGCAATGATACACGCTGATGCGGAATAGTACGGATCTGAAAAGTTTATTTGTTTTTGCCGTTCCTCTGTAATCATCATACTACAAGCAGCCAGGTCAATCTTTCCGGTTTTTAACGAGGCAAGCATGCTGGAAAAGACCAGGTCAACAGGTTCAAATTTCTTGCCGAGAAAGGCTGCAAAACGTTTTGAAAGTTCGATATCAAATCCTGAATTTTTACCATTTTCGATTCCCGAATGCGGAAAACCGACACTGCTAACCACACCTACAGTAAGCTTTCCGTTTTTGCCCGGAGTATCTATTTGTGGTAATACATAGATGTCTTTTTTCATCCATCGGCTAATCATATCGTCATAAATCCCATTGGCTTTTATCTCTTTCAGAAATCCATTAAACTGATCTCTCAGATTAATATTTTCCTTATTGAATCCAACTCCAAGCGAATTGGAGTAAATATCACTTTCCAAAATGCCTATTTCAGGGTTTTTTTTCAGAATCTGCTTTAATGTGACGTTACCAATTAGAGTTACATCAATCTTATCCGAGATCAAGGCAGTTATCAGGTCTGGAACTGATTGATACTGAAATATTTTTGAATTCGGATAATTTTCCTGAGCATATTTGTCATGAACAGTCCCTAGCATCACCCCTATCCGCTTATCCGTAATATCTTTCCCCGATTTTAATTTAAGTGCAGATTCACCATCGCTTTTTTCAGGCAAACTTCTCACCAGGGCCGCTATTCCACTGGGATAATAGCTTTTTGAAAACAGCACTTTCTTTGCCCGTTCTTCAGTAATTGAAAGCCCGGCACCAATCATATCCACTTTGCCGGAGATCAGGGCAGGGAGCATAGCACCAAATTCCATATCCACAAACTCTATCTTTTTTCCCAAAAGGAGGGCAACCCGTGAGGCAAACTCAATGTCAAATCCAGCAAGTTTATGTTTGGAATCATAAAATGACATAGGTTCGGTAACTGCAGCCGTTCCAAACCTTAGAACTCCTTTCTCACCATTGAGTTTAAGTTCAGGCATTGGAGCTGGTTTCCCCTTCTCAGGGAACCACCGTTTCATCATATCGTTGTAAGTACCATCAGCTTTTAGGGCTGAAAGGACCGTGTCCATCGCAACCTTAAGGTCTTTGCTACTTAACTGAACAGCAAATCCATATTGATCACCCACAAGCAATTCGGACAGTACGTTAATTCCTTCGTTTTTTGCGGCAATATTTTTCAGGATAGGTAGGTCGTAGCAAGCAGCATCTGCTTTGCCATCTCTTACGGCTATCGCACAGTCAAGAACACTATTGTAGTATTTGATCCGGGCATTCGGAAATCTCTTCAGAACGAACTGATCGGCAACTGTGCCTGTGGGAACAGCAAAAGTCTTTCCCCCTTCAAGTTGGTTTAAACTTGTAATTTGGTTTTCCTTTTTATTGCATCCGTAAAAAGAGAGTATAGCAAGGAAAATGAAAAGAAATAAACGGTTTTTCATAAGAGTCTTTTTAACCAGGTAAGGGAAAAGGAATTCAAAATATTCCGCTTACCAAAAATAATTTATTTTTCTTCAATATCTAAAGGATTTATAAATATCCGGAGAGATAGATTAGGTGCCTTTTCCTTACTTTTGCTGCAAATAGATAATATATCCTTCTCATGATAAGAATTACATCAATTATTGCTGTTGCAATATTCCTGTTTGTTGCTTGTGCAGGACCTGCGGCTAAGGTCGTTCAGGAAGAGCGTCTGACTGATTCTGTTGATCCCTTTATCGGTACAGGCGATCACGGGCACACCTATCCGGGGGCTGCCTTTCCATTCGGACAGATCCAGCTGAGCCCGGACAATGGTACCCAGGGTTGGGACTGGTGTTCGGGTTATCATTACTCCGACAGTATTATAGCAGGATTTAGTCACCTCCATCTCAGTGGAACGGGGATAGGGGATCTTGCAGATATCTCATTCCTTCCGGTAACCTCAGATGTGACTTTTAAAAAAGGAGAAAAAAACAATGAATTTGTTTCCCGATATGCCGGAAAATATAAACACAATCAGGAGGTTGCAAAGGCTGGTTATTACAGTGTCATCCTGAAAAATGGCGGCATCAAGGCCGAATTTACCGTTACCGAACGGGCTGGATTGCATCGTTATACCTTTCCTGAAGGGGGAGAAAATAATTTACTGATCAATCTGGGATTTGCCATAAATTGGGATAAACCTTATCAGACATCCCTCAAGGTTGTAGACAGCCAATTGGTCACGGGCTCGCGTTTATCGCATGGCTGGGCTGCCGATCAGCATGTCTATTTTGCCGTTCGCTTTTCTGCACCTATATCAAAATCTGTAATTACCACCGTTGGCGGAGAAGATAGGAGTGTTGGTTTGCTGAAATTCAACAAGAAACAGGTCCTTGCCAAAGTCGGTATCTCTTCTGTAAGTATTGAAAATGCCCTGGCTAACCTGGATGGCTCATTACCTGGCTGGGACTTTGAGGCAACTCAGAAGGCAGCCTCAGATGCCTGGGAAAAAGAGTTGTCAAAAATCAGGATTCAATCGGTTGATCCGGCCCAAAAACGGATCTTTTACACAGCACTCTACCACACCATGGTGGCACCATCCTTATTCTCCGACTCAAACGGTGAATTTAAAGGAGTCAAGGGCGACGTTCAGCAGGCAAAAGACTACAAACGATATACGGTTTTCTCTTTGTGGGATACTTACAGGGCTTTGCATCCATTATTTACTCTGACTCAACAGGAGAGGGTAAACGATATGGTGAAGACTTTTCTCGATCAATACAAACAAACCGGCATACTTCCTGTCTGGGAACTCGAAGGAAACGAAACCTTTTGTATGGTGGGGAATCATTCAATACCAGTGATTGCGGAAGCGCTTTTAAAAGGGATTGGAGATTTTGATCATCAACTTGCTTTTGAAGCGATGAAGGCAACCTCAATGCACGATCGCGACGGGATGGGACTCTATGATAAGCTGGGATATATGCCGGCCGATAAAATTTCGCAGTCGGTAGCTAAATCAATGGAAGTGGCTATCGACGACTGGTGCGTAGCCGAAGTCGCCAAAAAACTTGGCAAGACAGAAGATGCTGCCTATTTTAGCAAACGTGCTGAGAGCTTTAAGGCTTATTTTGATAAAGAAACCCGTTTCATGCGCGGCAAACTGAGCAATGGTCATTGGACTACTCCGTTTGACCCTTCCGCCTCACAACATGAGGGGAGCGATTATACCGAAGGAAATGGCTGGCAATATTTGTGGCTTGTTCCGCAAAATGTTCCGGCCCTGATTGAACTTCTGGGTGGAAAACAAGCCTTTGCCGATAAGCTCGATTCATTATTTGCGGTCAAACAAGGGGTTACCGGAAAGAATGCCTCTCCCGATATTTCGGGATTAATCGGGGCTTACGCGCATGGCAATGAACCAGGACATCAAACCACGTTCCTGTTCAACTACGCCGGAAGGGCATGGCGGACTCAGGAGCTAAACCGGCAGGTACAGACAACGCTCTACTTTGACAAACCCGAAGGTCTGAGCGGAAATGAGGATTGCGGACAGATGTCTGCCTGGTATGTTTTCAGTGCCATGGGATTCTATCCGGTTAACCCATCGGAACTTAAATACCAGTTTGGTTCTCCCATTGTTCAGGAAGCGAAACTGGAAGTTGCTCCCGGTAAGTTTTTTACAGTGAAAGCTCCCCTGGCTTCTGTGGCCAACAAATATATTCAGGAGGTAAAACTGAACGGACAGGCTCTCGACCGGACCTTTATCACTCACCAGGAAATTATGGACGGAGGAGAACTTGAGTTTACAATGGGTAGTGAACCAAATAAAGATTTGTTCAAATAGCGATATTTTAGTTGAAAAGAGGAGGTGTCACCTTCTCCTTTCCCTGGGAATTAGCTGTTAAATATAAACAGCTTTTAACTGGTTGCTGATATTCCGGTGCATTTAGCGGATGATTTTTAAAACTCCACTCGATTGCACCGTATTCCACACCGCTTTTTAGCCCCGGGTAGCGCTCACTTCGATCGCTTGCCCGGGGTTATTCATATTGCACCCCCGCGGAGGCGAAAATGGATTAGTGTCTAAAAATTAATTTTGATCTTATAGTTCTATAGAAACCCTGCATCTTGTAGCCCGGTCAGTCAGCTGACTGATTAATTCTGTGAATCAGAGGATCGAAATGAACCGGAGTGCCTTTGGCACGGTCCATCTTACTAAATCACGCCGTTTTTTTTGCCTGTAATCATTACAGAATTAGAATGATCCGTGCCAACGGCACTCTTTCTTTCCAATCCCATTTCTTAACCGGATTAAAATCCGGTCTTGCAAAATTTGCCGAGCCGATGGCTCTGTATTATTCTTTCCGATATGATGGTTAATAGTGGCGCTAAACATTCGAATTTTCATATAAATCAATAAATTTTCAATTTTTCCCTTAAATTTCTGGAATATTTCAACTTTTTATTCATTTGTTCGTCCAAGATCGGATTTTACCAACAAAAATCAGCTTTATATTGATAAAGATTATTTATATTTGAATGTCATTCCAATCTAACTTTTGAGAGAAAATAATCAGCAGACAAAAATTTATATCATATATTCTGTTAACCCAACTGTAAGGAGGCCGGAAAATGATTACCACAGACGAAGTTTGCAATGTTCAAACGATGACAGAGGAGGAGAAATACAACCTGCTAAAAACTGTTATCCTGGATTATGAACGAAAGGAGAGTAACCTGATTCAGATTTTGCATATGGCGCAGGCCATTTTCGGTTATCTTCCCGTTGAAGTTCAACATTTTATTGCTAATCAGATGGAGCTCTCCGTCTCAAAGATTAACAGCGTTTTAACCTTTTATTCCTTTTTCTCCACCCAGCCCAAAGGGAAATATACTGTTTCCATTTGTCTGGGAACGGCCTGCTATGTCCGCGGTGGAAAGGAGGTTCTCAATAAGCTGCGATCTGTACTTGGAATAGATGTCGGTGCAACGACGGATGACAAGGTCTTTTCGCTTTCCGTCATGCGTTGTATTGGTGCCTGTGGATTGGCACCCGCCATGACTATCAATAAAAAGGTTTACAAACAGGTAAATCCCAATAAGATCCCCCTGATTCTTGGCATGCTGAAGTAGACTTTGGCGGTCACTTCCAGCTAAATATTATTTGTT
>Ga0316225_1001697_pt1 | contig 19814 bp, 18 predicted proteins | sample TBH18015metaG_FD_206010 | JGI IMG/M metagenome (GOLD analysis project Ga0316225, IMG submission 206010) | Freshwater microbial communities from Trout Bog Lake, Wisconsin, USA - TBH18015 | ecosystem: Environmental > Aquatic > Freshwater > Lake > Hypolimnion/Profundal zone | place: USA: Wisconsin... | reverse complement strand
TGTAACCCAATATCATGTACTTGGGTTGCGGCACGATCTTTCTGTGCTCCACTGACGGCAATCTTGAATTTCCGGGGCAGGAAGGCGAATTCAGGATGAAGCGTCGACCATTGCCGAATGATTTCACAATAAGGACGCGGATCTTCCAATTCATCAGCGGCAACACCGGCAAGGTGATCACTGGTAGTGTTACGGATGCAATTACCGCTGGTCTGAATGGCATGCATCTGGACGCTTGCCAGATCGTCGAGGATGTCTGGAACATCTTCAAGCTTTGGCCAATTAAACTGGATGTTTTGACGCGTGGTGAAGTGCCCGTAGCCTTTATCATAGGTCCTAGCAATATGGGCAAACATTCTCATTTGCTTAGAGCTTAGTAGGCCATAAGGGACCGCAACGCGCAGCATAGGTGCGTAACGCTGAATGTAAAGACCATTCATTAATCTTAATGGACGGTATTGGTCTTCAGTCAGTTCTCCGGCCAAGAATCGTTGAGTTTGATCTCTGAATTGCGCCGCCCTTTCGTTGACGAGCGTTTGATCGTAGTTGTTGTATTGGTACATGTCCCTTTACGTTAATTTGGCGTGGCGCTGAGCGCGTCATTTGAATAACGCCTAAATATACTACGGAGAAGGCTAGATGAAAAAACAGAAAAAGGTAATGGTCTAACAATTTTTAGATATAAGCTGTGATTTTCGGCAGGCCTAGCGCTTTTTTATGTTGATTTACATGCTGCTGGCTTTGTCGCGGCTTGGCTAATGCTATAATCAAATCTTATGTCCTGAGGCTCTGCCTGCTTCCGGATCTCGCGGATTCTTGTCAATCTCAAAAACAAAAGAGGGTTTAGCTTTGTTACGCGCACTTCTATTGCTATCGTCATTGCTCATATTGCCTGAAATGGCTTCTGCTGAAGAAGCGGCCAATCTCGGTCTGACCGGCACACAGCGTGGATTGTACTGTGTTCTGATCTTCATCATTTCCTACGCATTTGTGATGACCGAAGAATTTACGCATTTACGTAAATCAAAGCCTGTAATTCTTGCGGCCGGAATCATCTGGGCTCATGTAGCCTACATGGCTTCAACCAATGGGGTTCCTGCAGAGCAAGTTCATAAAGCTTTCGAGCATGATTTGCGTGAGTATGCGGAACTATTTTTGTTCCTTTTGGTTGCCATGACTTACATCAATGCGATGGCTGAACGAAATGTATTCGAAGCGCTTCGTTCATGGTTAGTTAGTCGGAACTTTGGTTACCGTAAACTTTTCTGGATAACCGGTATTATCACTTTCTTCCTGTCTTCTGTTGCTGATAACCTCACTTCAGCTCTTTTGGTGGGTGCTGTCGTCATGGCTGTAGGTGCTAATAGTCCGGCCTTTGTTGCTCTAGGTTTCGTGAATCTAGTAAGTGCTGCTAATGCCGGTGGCGCATTCAGTCCCTTCGGTGACATCACTACACTGATGGTTTGGCAGGCGGGTAAAGCTGAGTTTTTTGACTTTTTCCATCTCTTCATCCCATCGATAGTGAATTTTGCCGTTCCGGCAGCCATCATGCACTTTGCCATTCCTAATGAGACACCAGCTTTTCCGGATGAAGAGCAGGTTGTCATGAAGCCAGGTGCTTTAGTGATCTGTGGTCTATTTGGTCTGACCATCGCCAGTGCTGTGAGCTTTAAGCAGTTCTTACACATGCCTCCATTCCTCGGGATGATGGTGGGTCTCTCTTTCCTCATGTTTTATGGATACCGACTGAAGATGCTTTACACCAGTGAGGCAAATGGAAAGTTCGACGTCTTCAATAACGTTAAAGACTCTGAATGGGATACGCTGCTGTTCTTCTTCGGCGTTGTCTTTGCCGTGGGTGGTCTTGGTTATATTGGGTACTTGGAACTGGCCTCGGTCGCTATGTACGATGGTTTAGGTGCAACAACCGCTAACGTACTGATTGGCATACTGTCAGCCATTGTGGACAATATTCCTGTTATGTTTGCTGTATTAAGCATGAATCCAGATATGGATCTGTACCAGTGGTTGCTGGTTACGCTGACTGCAGGTGTGGGTGGAACCATGTTGTCAGTGGGGTCTGCTGCTGGTGTCGCCTTGATGGGAACATCCAAAGGTATGTATACCTTCTTCAGTCACCTTAAGTGGACACCGGCTATAGCCGCAGGGTATGTGGCGTCAATCTTTGTACATTACTGGATCAACGGCTAAGGCTGTTTATCTTCAGGCAACAAAAAGGCGCCTCTAGGCGCCTTTTTGTTATTCATGTGATAAGAAATTTGAGAGATACTATCTCTATATTAATTGGACGCCGCGGATGCGGAACTCTTTCTTTTTTGAGTTCGACGTTTATCCAGTTCACGATGTAAGTTTCTGAATTCCTCAGAAAGTTTGTGCTCAGGTGCATAGTGGATCAGCGGCTGGGACAAGCTATGGGATTCCCGAACTTTCACTGATGATGACAGTTTGGTTTCCAGTACCGGTTGTCCTTGATCAATTAATTCGTCAACCAGTTGCTGCGGCAACTTAGCTCGACTTTGGAACTGGTTCACAATGATCCCTTCAACCTCTAGGTCCTGATTATGATCGGCGCGTATTTCTGCAAGCGAATTCAGTAAGTTGTATAGGGCTTCTCTTGAGAAGGCGTCGCAATCGAAAGGAATCAAACAGCGATTGGCGGCTATGAGGGCCGAACGGCTGTAAAAATTCAGTACGGGTGGTGTATCAATGTAGACGCGATCAAAACCTGAGAGAGCGTCCAAGGCTTCGCGTAGTTTGTAGATTTTGTACCGGGACTCAAGACGTGATTGCAGTGGCTCAAGTTCTGGGTGTGACGGCAGCACAAACAGGTTTTGATATTGAGTTTCGTGGATCTGATCGTTGAGACCTTCCGTTGTTCCTTTGCTGAATAGGTTAAGGCTGAGGGTGTCCTTGAAGAAGTGTGCGATGGTTGCCTCTGGGTCTTCTACTTTGTCACCCAAAAGGTAATGCGAGGAATTGCCTTGCACATCGAGGTCAACTACCAGTGTCTTTTTGCCTTCAGCAGCACTAATAGCAGCCAAATTACACGCAATCGTCGATTTCCCGACGCCCCCTTTTTGATTAAAAATCACTCTGCGCATTGTAATTACTCGCTGTAAATGATATTGACACTTAAAGTATAAGCTAAACGCCGCTCAAAAATCATATTCTAAAGTGGTTAACAGCCGATAAAGATATAGCTTATGTACTGATTTTTTATTCGGGATCCCATGCGGGTCTTCCCATACTGTTTGGATTGGTGAGCCCCCACCCATAATTCCCCCAAGGCCCCATGGGAGCGTTGCCTGCCTCCTGTGTTTCTGCTCTTTGATGCATATACGATGCTTGACGTGACTGTGAAGCCGATGCACTCAATTGTTGCAGGCTCTGATATTCAGCGTCTCTGCCTACATAAAGACAGCTGCATACGTTCGGGTCAGGGTAAATGTAGTAAACATTATCTGGTCGAGCAATTCTGGTAATCGTTTGAGGTGGGAGAGAATTCATAAGTTCTTGTCTGTCTTTGGTATCGGCAATCATGATTTTAAATCCCGATGCGCGGAGCTGACTTTCCATAGAGTGAGTGCCGCTATCCCGGATCTCTTTTTTGATCGAGGCACAACCTGAGATGATAAGGCAGATGAAAAGGCCCAAGGATAGGGGCTTTAAGTAGTCACTTTTCTGCATGGACTTTGACTTGGTTTGTTGGTGGGTTGGTAGGTTTATGGTCTCATACCTGAAGGCTTATGAGCGGTTTTCATCCAATAGCTTTTGGTTGGATCTTTTTCGCTAAAGGAAATGCGGTCGATACCTCACCATGAAGCTATAGGATTTGGTCTTTAAGACAAGTTAGAATTCATCTTCAATTTTATTGGGCAGGAAGGAATACATGCGTCTTTTTATCTCATTTATGCTGCTGGCTATTTTATCAGCATGTGCTTCCACAAAGATTAGCACCTCAGTGGCTCCTTCAGATTCATCCGACCCCAGACTGGCCGGAGATGAAAAGACCAATTGTCTTAATTTTTCCCCCAATCTCAAGAAAGCTCGCCCAACCCCTGATCAATCGGAAAAAAAGACGACTAATTCATCCTCAGTTAAAGCCAGCAGTTCGATTGACGCCCTTTTTTGGTGTACTAAGGCAGCCGAAAAAGGTGATGCTTCTTCTCAGTATGTTTTGGCTGATATGTATGAGTCCGGTACAGGTGTTCCCAAGAGTCAAGTTGAAGCCATTCGTTGGTATAAAGAGTCGGCTAAGGGTGGGAACGCCAATGCCCAATATAAAGTTGGCTTAATGTATGGCAAAGGGGAAGGTGTTACCCAGGATAAGAATGAGGCAACTACTTGGTATAAGAAGGCGGCTGAGCAGGGCCATGTCGAGGCTGAGTTCACTCTTGGCTATCGCTATGAGTTCGGCAAGGGCGTCGCACAAAATTACAGTGAGGCGATTCGCTGGTATAACAAGGCTGCAGAAAAAGGGAATTCATCCGCACAGAACTACCTCGGTGTGATGACGGCCGCGGGACATGGTGTTCCCCAGAATAATGTTGAGGCCTACAAATGGTTCAATATTGCAGCCGTTTCTGGCCAGAAAGAATATGTGAACAATCGGGACAAAATCGCTAAGAAATTGAACCGAACACAGCTTTCAGAGGGGCAGAAGCTTGCCAGTGACTGGGTTAAGGCGCATTCAGAGGCAAAGAAATAAGCCAAGGCTAAAAAATTTTAAAAGCCCGCAAATCATGAAGAACCGATTTCTTCATGACTTACGGGCTTTGCATGCTCAAATTAAAGGTGGCTTGTCACCTGGTTCAACGGTGTTCTTACCCAGAACGGAGTAGGCAGGGCACCACTTGATTCCGCCCGTTACCGCGACCAACAGTCCAAGTAGCATGAGGACACCGCTTTCAATGATGGAGGCGATTACCAGTAAACCTATACCCACTCCAAGGCGTATTTTCTGGTCCTTGGTTCCTACATTAAATTCACGCGTACCAATGCGGCTGAAATCTAAACTCATAGCAGAATACCCTCTTTAGAATTGTTGTTATCGTCATCCTCGCCATTAGAGCAATGTGATCCATAACATTGCCTTATCGATCGTATCACAGTCTATTGATCTTTGGCTTTGTGTTCAGGCTGAACCTGTATTGGGATACGAGGTTCTCTTATTCCATAATGGAACTAGATAATATAAAAACAATATTTGTGGAAATAAACCATCATGATATTGTTTCGCCATGGTGATTATCGGCTGGTTAAAAGGCTTGCCATGCCCCAATCACTTAATAACGAATCGGGACGCCTGAGTCCTGATGGTTTCGTTTCTACCTCTACTTAAGGAGAAATAGCATGGCATTTTACGAATCAATTATTGACCAAGCGAATGATGCTAGAACACGTATTACTGAAGTCTCACCTAATGAAGCGGGTTATCCAGGGCATTCTGGTAAGGTGTTTATTGATGTTAGAGAAGAAAGTGAGTTCGAGTCTGGACATATAGAAGGCGCTATTCTGATACCACGTCAGTTTCTGGAAAGCCAAATTGCTGATGTCGTCAAAGATAAGCAAACGCCGATTATTGTTTACTGTGCAATTGGCCACAGATCAGCGATAGCGGCCGATACTTTGCAAGACCTCGGCTATACCCATGTGTCTTCCCTTGAAGGAGGATTCCAGAGCTATGTGCAAAGCACCTACGAAAGAAAGGTCGCCTGATGCACACTATGTGATCTATCCTTAGTCACACACTAGGAGTATAGGTTATGAAGATCGGAATCCCCAAAGAAGTCAAAGATCACGAAGGTCGTGTTGCTATAACCCCGAGTAACGTTAGACGCTTGGTGGATCAGGGTCACGAGGTTCTTATTGAGGCCAATGCGGGCTTTGGTTCTGGTTTCTCCAATGAGGAGTATCTTGCCTCAGGAGGGATCCTTGGGCGGGTAGAGGAGGCTTGGGACCGTGATTTGGTGCTCAAAGTTAAGGAGCCTCTTGAAAGTGAGTACCAATATCTTAATGAGCAAATCCTGTTTACCTTTCTCCATCTCTCGGGTGTTCCAAAGTCTCTTACCGAGGCGCTCCTAAGTAGCAATACGACTGGAGTAGCCTATGAAACGGTGGAGGATGATTCGGGGCGTCTTCCACTTTTGGCGCCGATGAGTGCCGTAGCTGGCAATATGGCGGCGCTTGTTGGGGCCTACTATTTAGGACAAACGTACGGAGGGAAAGGGGTTCAGTTAGGTGAGGTCCTTGGAAATAGGCATGGCAAAGTGCTCATTCTTGGGGATGGTATAGTCGGCTATCATGCCGCAAAAAGTGCTCATGGACTTGGTGCTGAAGTGGTCGTGGCTGGGCTTGATCCTCAAAAAGGTAATGCCTGGTTGAAAGAGTTTGGTGCTGGGTTTTCCTTTGTCATGTCATCTTCGAAAGAGGTTGATGCCCAAATTGTTGACACTGACTTGGTGGTAGGCGCTGTCTTGAGACGAGGCGCTCGTGCAGATTACGTTGTGACCGAGTCGCAAGTGAAACAATTATCACCAGGGTCTGTGGTGGTTGATGTCAGTATTGACCAAGGCGGGTGTATCGAAACCTCAAAACCAACGTCTCATACACATCCTGTCTTTGCGCAGCATGGCGTGATTCATTATTGTGTCACCAATATGCCTGGCGCTTATCCTAGAACGTCAACGGTTGCATTGTCTAATGCAGTATTACCCTACGCATTAAAGCTGGCGGATCAAGGTCTTGACGCGTTAAAGGGAACATCAGGTCTTGCAAAGGGGCTTCATACTCACCAAGGCAAATTGTATGCGAAAAGTGTCGCTGAAGACTTGAACATGACAAGCCTTTATGAGGCAAGTCTCTAAGGAAGATGCTCCAGAATCAAACTTAGATCTTGGATGTTAAGACTCATGTCAGCTTGCTGAGCAACAATCGGTTTTGCATTAAATGCAACTGAAAGTCCCGCGATAGCCATCATCTTAAGATCGTTTGCACCATCACCAATAGCAATAGTATTGCACAGGGGGGTTCGGGTTTCTCCGGCCCATTCCATTAGGGCATCCGCCTTGGCCTGAGCATCAATGACGGGTCCTTCAACATTTCCGGTGAGGTAGCCATTGAGAACCCCCAATCGGTTTGCGCGCCAGAAATTGAGTCCAAGTGATTCAGCTAAAGGATCAAGTATTTCATGAAATCCCCCCGATACGACCCCAACGTGCCCATTCTGACTCTGAATCCCCGCGATCAATTCAGGTACACCTTTGGTGACGCTGATTTCAGTTCTCACGAGTTCGAAAATGGTCACAGGTAATCCTTTGAGGGTAGCCACTCTTTCTCTGAGGCTTTGCTCAAAATCAAGCTCACCATTCATGGCTCGATGGGTGATGGCAGCCACCTGATCGAGTGAGCCAGCGTGTGCCGCGAGAAGTTCTATGACTTCGTTCTGAATAAGAGTTGAATCGACATCAAGAACGATCAGGTAGGGGTGAGGCATTTTGATTGGGGTGGTTGTGTGAATTTAGAGCAAAAACGCACTCAGTCCTAGATACCTGCGCCATGGTTAAAGAGTTCCTGTTTGGCTTGAGCTTGGGTAATGTTGCTGTCAGGTGGTACGCTCCGAGTGAGCCAAACGTTACCGCCTATCGTCGAGCCTTTGCCAATGGTGATACGGCCCAGAATAGTTGCACCTGCATAAATGACAACATCATCCTCAACAATCGGGTGGCGAGGATTCCCTTTCACTAATGCGCCGTTTTCATCGGTCGGGAAGCGCTTAGCTCCTAATGTGACCGCCTGATAAACTCTAACCCGCTCACCAATGATTGCGGTTTCTCCAATAACGACACCGGTCCCATGGTCAATAAAAAAACTATTTCCAATGGTGGCGCCTGGGTGAATGTCAATGCCTGTGTCAGAGTGTGCCAGTTCTGAAATCATGCGCGCAATCAGAGGAAGCTCCAACAGGAAGAGTTCATGAGCTAAGCGATAGCAGATGATGGCGGCTATACCTGGATAGCAAACCAGGACTTCATCGACGCTTCGGGCCGCTGGGTCGCCGTCAAAAGCGGCTTGGAGATCAGTATCTAAAGTTTGACGAATCCTGGGAAGGGTATGGGAAAATTCACGAACTTTCGATATGGCTTCGGATTTTACTCCTTGAGTGGACTCACCGTTATGTTCTGATATGAAAATCAGTTCACGTTCAGCCTGTTCTAGTAGTTTTGCCAAGGTTATTTCGAGCGTGTTTCCAACGAAATAGTCGATGCTACTTGTGGTGAGTACTCCGTCACCCAAGCGATTTGGGTATAAGACCGTTGAAAGGCTGTCGATGACTTCACGAAGAACCTTTTTTGAAGGTAATTTGGGGGGGTGGTTTTCCCTCTGTCGAAGTTCAAGTGAATGGTTTCTGAAGGCTTTGAGCTCTTCGATGACTGGGCTTAAATCCCAATGATAATCTTGATCGTTACTCATGCGCTTTAATGATGCCTCAGAGAGCAAGGCCGTTGGCGTCGAAAAGCCCTTCAAAAAGGGCGGTGCTGAGGTATCTCTCGCCCGAATCAGGAAGGATCACCACAATGGTCTTGCCGGCATGCTCAGGGAGCTTTGCCAGTCTTACGGCCACAGCGGCGGCTGCGCCACAGGAAATGCCAGCCAGAATGCCTTCTTCACGGGCGAGACGCCTTGCAAATTCGATGGCCTCTTCATTGGTCACCTGTTCTACCTGATCAACCAAAGAGAGATCAAGGTTGCCTGGAACAAATCCCGCGCCAATCCCCTGGATTTTATGAGGCGCGGGCTTCACAGGTTCACCGGCACGTGTTTGGGTGATCACTGGGCTCGCTGCGGGTTCGACGGCTACCGAAAGAATAGGCTTTTTCTTAATATTCTTGATGTATCGTGTGATACCCGTGATAGTGCCACCCGTACCTACGCCCGATACGAGAATATCGATAGCGCCTTCGGAGTCCTCCCAGATTTCAGGGCCGGTGGTAGATTCATGGATGGCGGGGTTAGCCGGGTTTTTAAATTGCTGAAGGAGGACGTAGCGATCAGGGTTTGAGGCTGCAATTTCCTCAGCTTTAGCGATGGCACCCGGCATACCCTTGGCCCCTTCTGTTAGTACGAGTTTAGCTCCATAGGTTGCGAGCAGTTTTCTGCGCTCGATGCTCATGGTTTCTGGCATGGTGAGCGTCAGAGGGATACCGCGAGCGGCGGCCACGAAGGCGAGAGCAATACCCGTATTGCCGCTGGTGGGTTCAACGATTTCTTTTCCTGGTCCTAAGAGTCCCTTTTTCTCAGCGTCCCAGATGAGGGCAGCACCGATACGGCATTTGACCGAGTAGGCTGGATTTCTGCCTTCGATCTTTGCGAGGACGGTGGCTTTAGCGCCATCGGTGACTCGATTGAGTCTCACGAGTGGAGTTTTACCAATTGAAAGAGAGTTGTCTTCGTACCAGTGGGTCATATTTACTCCTAAAACACCTTTTCTTTGTGAAGGATAATCGCTTCAGTTTACCTAATTCTATATATGAACGAATGTTGGTTCTTGGTCGTTTATTGTTTACTGAGTATGTAAGCTCGCGACATGCATGCATCTCGACTTATATCTGCTCAGTTCATGCTCGTTTGTTTTTAGTTAGTCGAAGGGTCGGGTAGGGGTTCTGCTAAGGTTGGCGTGCCGCGTTCGGCTCTTATGTGTTCAAATTTAGGCCAATATATCGTTGGGATATAAGGCCTACAAATAATTCTTGGATATATCTATATAACCGAGTGCAGCTCTAGTGGATGCTCAGCGACCAAAGTGGGCTTCTTTTATGTGTGATTCTGTGATCAATTGATATTCATTAAAAGAATAAGCTAATTCAATTGAATTCTTTCTTGTGATAAAGAAAGGTTGATATAGTTGATTTGAGCTAATTAAGTTTGTTTGGAGTTGGTTATCTGATGGCACATAAAAGGGGAATACTCCCTGGATTCTCGATCAATCTTGGGTTTACGGTTCTTTATCTTAGCCTCATTGTATTAATTCCGTTGTCTGCCACGTTCTTTAAAGCGTCTTCACTGGGTTGGCTTGGATTTTGGCATGCCATTACTGAGGCCCGTGTTCTTGCTTCCTACAAACTAACCTTCGGTGCATCTCTGGCTGCTGCCGGACTGAATGCAGTCTTCGGGTTATTGGTGGCGTGGGTTCTTGTTCGATACGAATTTTTTGGTAAGAAGTTGATCGATTCATTGGTCGATCTTCCGTTTGCATTGCCTACGGCGGTCGCCGGTATTTCACTCGCGACACTCTATTCAAGTAAAGGATGGATCGGTAGTTATCTTGCACCCATAGGCGTCAAGGTGGCTTACACCCCTTTAGGCGTTATTATTGCTCTGACTTTTATCGGACTGCCTTTTGTAGTTAGAACGGTTCAGCCTATCCTGGAAGACTTTGAAGCCGAGTTGGAAGAGGCTGCTGTGAGTCTTGGGGCATCTCGATGGCAGACGTTTAGATATGTCATTTTTCCGGCTTTATTTCCAGCCTTGATCACTGGTTTTGCCCTAGCATTTGCACGCGCGATTGGTGAATACGGTTCGGTGATCTTTATTGCAGGCAATATTCCTATGGTCTCCGAAATCACACCTCTACTCATCATCACCAAGCTTGAACAATATGATTACCCGGGCGCTACGGCACTCGCCGTATCTATGCTGATGGTTTCGTTTGTTCTACTGCTGGGCATTAACGCCCTGCAGCGATGGTCAGAGATCCGAAAGGTCTGATTTCAATTGTTTATTCGCTAAATATAGCTAAGAGAACTCGATGCTTCCATTGTCTTCATCAGCCGGTGCTCTGAGCATCAAGCTTAATTCAGCTCGATCTGAACCCCTATGGATCAGAGTCACACTGATCGTAATTGCGTTGTCTTTTTTGATTGGGTTTTTGTTTTTGCCACTAGGCGTCGTTTTTATCCAGGCCTTTAGTAAAGGATGGAGCGTCTATTGGGCTGCATTAACTGAACCCAATGCACTCGCTGCGGCACGTCTCACGCTGATTGCTGCTGGAATATCGGTACCTCTTAACCTCATTTTTGGTGTTTCGGCTGCTTGGACCATCGCAAAGTTTGATTTTCCAGGCAAAAGCGTACTCCTGACACTGATCGATTTGCCCTTTTCAGTTTCCCCGGTGGTAGCAGGGCTTATCTATGTCTTGTTGTTTGGTCTACAAGGGTGGATGGGACCTTGGCTTCATGAGCATGACATTAAAATGATATTTGCCGTCCCAGGTATTGTATTGGCTACGTTATTTGTCACATTTCCATTTGTGGCTAGGGAACTCATCCCTCTCATGCAGGCACAGGGGACTCAGGAAGAGGAAGCTGCGATTGTGCTTGGGGCATCTGGTTGGCAGACCTTCTGGTACGTGACGCTTCCCAATATAAGATGGGGTCTACTATATGGCGTCATACTGTGTAACGCCCGAGCCATGGGTGAGTTTGGTGCCGTATCAGTCGTATCAGGCCACATCAGGGGCATGACCAATACCCTGCCTTTACACGTTGAGATTCTTTACAACGAATACAACTCTGCAGCCGCTTTTGCTGTGGCATCTTTGCTGGCCTTCCTCGCGTTGATCACCTTAGCGGTTAAAACCTTTCTGGAATGGCGACTTAAAAGCGACCTATCTGAAATTAAATCTGATTCCTGAGCGAAAGCATCATGTCTATATCTATCAATGGCATTCATAAGTCGTTTGGCAACTTCAAGGCACTCAAGAATATTAATCTTGAAATTGGGGGTGGCGAGTTGGTCGCTCTGCTTGGGCCATCTGGCTGCGGAAAAACGACACTACTTCGCATCATTGCTGGCCTTGAGACACCCGATGCGGGGCAGATCTTGTTTCATGGTGAAGACGCTACAGAACGTCATGTTCGTGACCGAAATGTTGGCTTTGTATTCCAGCACTACGCTTTGTTTAGACATATGACGGTTTTTGAGAATATTGCTTTTGGTTTGCGCGTAAGGCCAAAAGAACAAAGGCCTTCTGAAGAAGAAATCAGACATCGTGTTTTTAAGTTACTCAAGCTAGTCCAATTAGAGTGGCTGGCTAATCGTTTTCCACCTCAGCTTTCAGGTGGTCAACGTCAACGTATCGCACTGGCAAGAGCGCTCGCAGTTGAGCCTAAAGTACTCTTATTGGATGAGCCATTCGGTGCCTTGGACGCTAAGGTTCGTAAGGAGCTCCGTCGATGGTTGCGTCGTCTTCATGATGAAATTCATGTGACCAGTGTTTTTGTGACACACGACCAGGAAGAGGCGCTTGAAGTAGCTGACAGGGTAGTGGTGCTTAACGAAGGGAAGGTGGAGCAAATTGGAACACCGGATGAAGTATACGATCATCCTGCTACACCGTTCGTTTATGAATTTTTGGGGGATGTGAATTTATTCCATGGCCGAGTACATGATGGTCATGCTCGCATCGGTGAAGCCCAACTGGCTCTTCCAGAGGGGCCTATCAGTCAAGATCAGGCCGTCTTCTACGCAAGGCCACATGAGATTGAAATCTTACGTGAACGAGCGGACGATGCGTCTATTGCGGCCAAGGTTTATGACATCCGTCCTCTTGGCGTAACAGTTCGTGTTGAACTGGATCGCGAGGACGGTCATGGCATAGTTGAAGTGGAGTTGGTTCGTGACCGATTTAACCGCTTGGAGCTTAAACGCGGCGAATCGGTTTATTTGCAACCAAAGCGCCTTCGTCTGTTCGAGGAAAGCCTGCAGACCCACGTTCGCGCTTAATATGACCTTTTGGAAGGGAGGATGTGTTAGACATCCTCACGAACCCCTTCTTCTTGACCAGCCGCAAAGGTGAGCTGAGCTACGTTTTCCTTGGTGAAGAAGCCATGGAAATCACCAAATCGCTGAACATACTCAATAATCAACGATGAGAATTCTGAAGCTGAAGAAAAAATCTGTTTCAAACCTTCCTGCCTCGAACCAATCGTCTCCAACAAGAAGCCTTTTCCTTGAGCAGCAATCGCATCAACAACATAATCAATATTCTCTTTGCCGCTCGTTTGGCCGTCCTTCACATCCACCGCAATATGGTGGAGCCTCGGACCGTAATTTCTTACAAAGGTTTCAGTTGGACTAGGAAGCTGATCAAGGTGATTAACACAATAAGGTGTATTGTTGGCCGTAAATACCTTAGCTGGGCTGTTAGATTCCGGAGCTAGGCGGATATTTTTGGTGACATTGGTCGATGAGTTTTGATCTTTAATGTCATAGCTACCCCAGTAGTAGTAACTGGAAAGTGCGAGGTACTCAAGAATGGCCGCTTCTCTATTCTGGCTATAGACGCGAGTTGCTAAATGGTCAACCGGTAGCAAAATCTCTTTGATGCCAAGCCGTTCTTGCATTTCCTTGCCACGGTCACTCGCGGCCTGCGCCGAGGGAAGAATAATGCATTCACCGTGATGATAGACCCTAATGCCATCGATAGGTCTTTCCATATAGCCTACAACGTTTTGAGTGTAGGGGGATGGCTTAGAGATACTTACATTGAGTGGTAGATCTAACTCAGCGAGTTGACCGAGCTGAAAAAACCTAAATTCTCTTTGCTGCTGTAGTTCTACGACCCGATGACGATCGGTGGTGAGTAAAATTTCTCCGAGGTACCTGCTGTGGTGCTTACGAGCACCGACAGGATAGAGATCATTGAGGCTTCTAAAAATATCGTAGTGGTTTTCGTCTTTGGGTTCGCGTAACAGGATATCGGGTGAGTTCATATCGATACGAAGCACGTGGGTCAAGTGCTTATCGCTATCGAGTGTCACAAGATATTGGTAAGGGGTCATGATGGCAAGTTCAGCGATGTACTTGACCGAATTACCGGGCTCTACGCTAATGAGCATAGCCTCTATGCCACCAATCATGTCGGTGAGACCTGATTGGTCGCGCTCCTTCAAGAGCCGAACCAGATATTCTTCAAAGAAGTCTGAATTCTTCTTATCACCGTAACGCGGCATTGAAAGCGAGTCGAACATGGTTTCTCCTGTGAGGGTTATCGGGGTTGCCAACGAAGATCCAAGGTCATTGGAAATCGTGGGTTAATAGCTTCTGCTTTGATATTGAGTTTGCCAGGGGTATGGCCATGATCCCAAAACCTCGCTCGACGGCGGGCTTCGGCTTCATTGGCATTTACTGGGAAAGTATCGTAATTACGGCCGCCTGGGTGGCTAACGTGGTAAGTACAGCCACCAATGGAGCGACTATTCCAGGTGTCCACTAAGTCAAAAACCAGAGGGGCATGGATGCCAATGCTCGGATGTAAGGCCGATGGGGGTGCCCAAGCCTTAAATCTTACTGCCGCTACAAATTCGCCCGGGACACCGGTTGGGTGCAAGGGGACCTTTCGGCCGTTACACACAACCTCATGTCGATTCAAGGTCATGCCGCTGACCTTGACCTGCATGCGCTCAACGGATGAATCCACGTAACGTGACGTTCCGGAAACACTGACTTCTTCTCCCATGACGTGCCATGGCTCAATGGCTTGCCTAAGCTCCATTTTTACACCTTCGTAAACAACGGTGCCGTATCTTGGGAAGCGGAACTCAAGGAAAGGTGCAAACCAACTATCGTCAAATAAATAGCCCGCACTCCTCAGATCACGGCAGATATCCTGAATATCTTCCTCTATGAAGTGAGGCAACATGAAACGGTCATGAAGGGCTGTATCCCAAAAGATCAGTTTGCCCTGATAAGGTGTTTTCCAGAATCTTGCGACCAAGGCTCTTAGTAGGAGCGCTTGCAAGAGGCTCATCTGATAGTGGGGCGGCATTTCAAAAGCTCTAAGCTCTAAAATGCCGAGTCTTCCGGTTGATGAGTCGGGTGAATAAAGCTTATCGATACAGAACTCGGCTCGATGAGTGTTGCCAGTAAGATCGATCAAAAGGTTTCTCAGCAAACGGTCGACCAGCCAAGGCTGTGAGGTTTCTTTTCCGGGCTTTAAATGCTTTTGCATTTGTTGGAAAGCGATCTCCAGTTCATACAAATTATCGTCCCGGGCTTCATCAACGCGCGGTGCTTGACTGGTTGGGCCAATGAATTGACCCGAAAAAAGATACGAAAGTGAAGGGTGCTGTTGCCAATAGGTGATGAGGCTTTTGAGAAGGTCTGGGCGACGTAGGAAAGGGCTATTGGCAGCGGTCGCTCCTCCCAGTGTTATATGGTTGCCACCGCCCGTGCCTGTATGGCGCCCATCCAGCATGAACTTTTCTGTAGCAAGACGCGTGAGCCTGGCTTGCGCGTAGAGTTCCTGTGTCCTTTGTTCGAGTGTTTCCCAGTTCTCAGATGGATGAATATTGACTTCAATTACACCAGGGTCTGGTGTAACCGATAGCGAAGAGAGACGTGGATCACGGGGCGGTGCATAACCCTCAAGTCGAATAGGTTGTTTAACGGTTTTAGCGGTATCTTCAATTGCAGCCACAAGTTCTAGCCAGGCCTCCAGTTGTGTAACGGGTGGCATAAAGATGTAGAGCAGGCCTTCTCGAATTTCCAAGCCCAGTGCGGTATGAACGATTTCTTTTGGAGTTGGATCCTTCTTGACGGCCTTCGGCTTTTTACCCTTTTGGTCTCTCGGGAAGTCTTCCAGCGCTGAACGTTCAGCGAACGGATCATCTGGTAGTTCAACTTCAAAATCTTCCGGGGCCACCCAAGGTAGACTACTCAGAGGCAGCCTGAGTCCCATGGGTGAATCGCCCGGAAGGAGATACAAGCGATCGTGGCGGAGAGGCCAAAGACTGGAACGCCATTCTATAGATTTCTCACCCGTCGATTTAAGCGGAAGAACGTAACCCACCTCATTTGCTAAGCCTTTCCGTAACTGCTTGACCAAGCTCCCACGGGCCTCAGCTTTGCTGAGGTCTTCGTTGTGGGGATCTAAGTTATTGGGTAATCGACTTTCTTCATCCAGTGCCAGCCAGGGGTCCTCGTAGGCTGGAATGAGATAGCCTGGATGAACACCAAGTCTTTCTACCAACCGCTCACTAAAGATCTTTAATTGACTCGCCTGTGTTTTAGTCGAGTCATTGGCGATTAAAGAAGGATCATGCCAGACAGGTTTACCATCGAGCCGCCAGAAAATATTGAGTGCCCAGCGGGGGAGAGGCTCACCTGGATACCATTTACCTTGTCCGAAATGGGTGACTCCTCCGGGCGCAAAAGATTGCTGAAGTCGATGGGACAGTTGATTGGCGAGCGCCCACTTCTCCACGCCGAGGGCTGCGATGTTCCATTCGGCACCGTCCATATTATCAGCAGAAACAAAGGTCGGCTCCCCGCCCTGAGTTAAGCGTACGTCGCCTGACTTGAGTTCTTCATCAATGTTGTGTCCTAAACTACGGATAGCCTCCCACTGAACGTCGGTATAGGGCTTCGTGACCCTCGGATCTTCATGGATCCTAGTCACATTCATGACAACATTGAGTTGTGCCTCACAAACACTGGTCATGCCCGTTACAGGTGCGGCGGAGGCGGGTATGGCGGTGACGGCCAGAGGAATATGCCCCTCTCCGGCTAAAAGACCTGATGTGGCATCCAGTCCCACCCAGCCAGCCCCAGGAATATAGGCCTCACACCAGGCGTGAAGATCTGTGAAATCTTCGGTTGGGCCAGAAGGGCCATCTAAGGGTTTTTCATCCGCCACCAATTGAATCAGGTATCCAGAGACGAAGCGAGCCGCTATACCGAAATTCCTGAGCGATTGAACCATGAGCCAAGCGCTGTCTCGGCAGGATCCAGATCGCTTGCTAAGAGTTTCTTCACAGCTTTGCACACCGGCTTCAAGACGGATGAGGTAAGAAACCTTGTTATGTACTTTTTGGTTGATGAAGACGAGGAAATTGGTGGTGGAAATCTCCTTAGGGAGTTCCCTCCGAATCTCGTCCAATAATACGGTCAAATGTGCCCCGGGGTTCTCCGTTACGAGGTAGGGTGCTAATTCAGTGCGAAGACTCGGTGGGTATACAAAAGGAAAAAACTCGGCCCAGTCCTCGACAAAAAAATCGAAAGGATTAATGACGGTCATGTCCGCCAGTAGATCGACCTTGATATCAATTTCGTTGGTAGGCTCAGGGAACGTGATTCTTGCAACATAATTACCGTAAGCATCCTGTTGCCAATGAATGAAATGACTTTCGGGCACCACTTTGAGTGAGTAGCCGGATACGGGAGTTCGGCTGTGAGGTGCAGGCCTTAGCCTGATTTCATGGGGCGATGCTACAACGGGCCTATCAAACACATAATGTGAGTGATGATGAAGGGCAACTCTGATCGTCATGACAGTACTCTATTGTTCGTTTAACCCTTGGCTTTCAATGGCGGACGTTTCAATTTCGCCGAGCCACTCCGGATTAGGTAGGGAGGCAAATACCCCTCTTAATCCATCACTCCAACGTTTACTGATTTGGGAGAAATAGGGGTCATCCTGTGTGATGTGCTGCTGAAAATTGATGTCAAGACTGTCATTGTTATAGCAGGCGATATCAATAGGAAGACCCACGGAAAGATTGCTGCGCATGGTTGAATCGAAGGACACCAACACGCATTTCAAGGCTTCTATGAGGGGGGTCGTGGGTCGAATGACTCGGTCAAGAATGGGTTTACCATATTTGGTTTCGCCAATTTGGAAGAACGGGGTTTCATCTCCGGCTTCGATGAAATTGCCTTCGGCATAGACAAGAAAGAGCCGCATGCGCTCTCCCCTAATTTGGCCGCCTACCAAAAAGTTGGCGCCGGCATCCACATTGTTTTGCGCAAGAAAGGCACCGTCATGTTCGCGCACCTCCCGCAAACATTCACCCAACAACTGAGCGATATCGAACATGGAGTCCACGTTCCAGATATTGCGGCGGTCGTGATTCCTGCCCCACTGCTCCAGTAGATTGATGGCGTTCTGCGTGATTGAAAGATTTCCAGAGCTCAAAATAATCACGGTGCGGTCGCCCGGTTTATTGAAGCTCCGCATTTTCTTGAAACTAGCGATTTGGTCCACACCGGCATTCGTTCTTGAATCCGAAGCGAACACAATGCCAGCATTCAGTTTGAGTGCGACACAGTAAGTCATACGCTAAGCAAGTAATTATTGAGCAAAAGCCAATGGGGTGGACGCAGATGGTTCAGCAACCATTTCACGACGTGACATATAAGCGTCTCTTATACCGTAACCTAACAGATCAATGTGCTCTAGAAATTGGGTGAGGTACTCATGTAGGCCTAGAGAGAATACATCTTCTATTCGGCTAAAGTGTAAAGAAGCATGTAACTCACCAGCCTTTCTTCGTACTTCACGCCCAGAAACGCCATTAATATCGATCAGTGCGGCTTCAACTTCATTAAGACAACTGTGCAGAGAACGAGGCATATAATCTGAGAGTACCAAAAGCTCTGCGACTCTTAGAGGCGATATCGCATCCCGATAAATTTTGCGATAGGCCTCAAAGGCGCTGACAGACTTCAATAGCGAGCCCCACTGATAATAATCAGCCGCACCGCCCACATCGTTAATGCTGGGGAGAAGAATGTGATATTTCACATCCAACATACGCGCGGTATTGTCCGCTCGTTCCAGAAATGTTCCAAGCTTCAAGAAGCTTAAAGCGATATCCTTGACGATGGTTCCCAAGGTGACACCCCTGAAAAGGTGAGATCGGTCTTTGACCCAATCAAAGAACTCAGGAAAATCATCATCGCCCATTTGCCTTGATAGGCGATTGAGTTCAAGCCAAGTCCCATTGATGACTTCCCACATTTCAGACGTGATTGCACCTCGAACAGCCCGTGCATTTTCTCTAGCTAAATGAAGACATGTGTAAATGCTGGCAGGGTTTTCAGGGTCGAGTGCCATGAAGCGAGTCACAGTTCCGGCTTTGGCTAGACCTCCGTACTTCTGCTCGTATATGGATGCACAACCGGTGATGTTAAGAGGCGCAAACCAAAGAAAGGCTTCAGCGCCATCGATATCCAGTGGTAATAGGGAGGAGCGGTGAGCGACATCCAGCATACGCGCGGTATTTTCCGCTCGCTCAATGTGACGGGCCATCCAGAAGAGGTTTTCAGCGGTTCTAGCCAACATAATTTAATCCTCCAGTACCCAGGTATCTTTTGTGCCGCCACCTTGGGACGAGTTAACAACCAAAGACCCTTCCCGAATAGCCACGCGTGTGAGGCCACCTGGGACAAGGCGGATCTCTTTTCCTGAGAGTACAAAAGGTCTCAGATCAACATGACGTGGGGCTACACCTGACTCAACTAGGGTAGGGCAGGTAGAAAGTGCAAGCGTTGGCTGGGCAATAAAGTTACTCGGATCATCAAGGATTCTGAGTCGATAAGCGTCTATTTCGGCCTGGCTACTCGTGGGGCCAACGAGCATGCCATAGCCACCTGAACCCTGAACTTCTTTAACAACCAGCTCAGGAAGATGTTCAAGAACGTATTTACAATCATCTGGCTTGCTCAATTGCCAAGTGGGAACGTTCGAAAGGATGGGTGTTTCGCCTAGATAGAAACGAATCATATCAGGGACATAGAGGTATGTAGACTTGTCATCGGCAACACCTGTGCCCACACCATTAGCAAGAGCCACATTACCGCTTCTGTAGGCTTCAAAGAGCCCTGGAACGCCCAAGATGGAATCTGGCCTAAAGGCAAGGGGATCGAGGAAGTCGTCGTCCACTCTTCGATAGATGACATCGACTTGTTGTGGTCCCTCGGTCGTGTGCATGTACACCTTTTTCTGGTGTACA
>Ga0316225_1001689_pt1 | contig 19903 bp, 16 predicted proteins | sample TBH18015metaG_FD_206010 | JGI IMG/M metagenome (GOLD analysis project Ga0316225, IMG submission 206010) | Freshwater microbial communities from Trout Bog Lake, Wisconsin, USA - TBH18015 | ecosystem: Environmental > Aquatic > Freshwater > Lake > Hypolimnion/Profundal zone | place: USA: Wisconsin... | reverse complement strand
GCACCGGTAGTGGCCACTCACGCCAAAAGCTCTCCGCAGCAGACTTTGATTCACGCCCCAACGCTAACCTCATATCTTCGCCAGTCCAATTTCCACGATGTTAGGTACAAACTTTGCGGATGAACCGGACTTTTGACACGGGACCACAGTTTCGGTGTCGCCGGATCCCATAACTCCTTGATCTCAGGGGTGATACCGATTCTCGCCGCACGTGTAATGGGAACCGACAGTAGACCAACTGACCAATCCCTGGGCCTCGGGTGATCCGCCCATCTGGATGAACTCGTAAAGGCGTCGTTTCAGATTACTCCCGTCGACCGCTGTAGCCAGTAGGGAGCTAAGCAAGGGTACGCTCCGCGGACCGAGACTGAAAAGGCGCAAGGTGCCTGGGTCCACTACCTCACAAACCCCGTCAGCCACCGGAGCCCGGCTCGGATACCAGCGTCCTGGACCCCACTGAAGCCATAGGCTGAAACAAGCTCCTCTTCGTGTGATCGATAACGTGGCGGCAAGAGGAGCATGGATCTGAGGCTGGAGCCTTCGACCCTGGCGATCTCGGAATACAGCAGACCCTTGGCAACGGCGTATTCGCCGGGTGGCAGAGTGAGAGCGCGTTGGGGCAGGATCAGCCAAGGGCGGAATTCCAGGATGAGGTTGCCGTCCTTACCGCGCAGCAGCGTCCCGTAACTTCGCGCCGGTGCCTTGTGGCATTTGCGAGCCAAGAATAAGCGGTTCGCGATTCTGCTGGGAACGAAACGCTTCTGGCCTTGAGTAGCCAAGTCCCAGATGAAGACCAGACCGAAGTACGACAAACGGAACGACCATCCCGCGATTAACCAGGCGAGGATGATGATAACGAGTGCCCAGGCAGCGCCCAGCCACGGGTTGGCGACCGCGGTCAAGACAACCGTGAACAGGAGGAAGAGGCGGGAGGACTTGAGGCCCAGATCGACAACTCTGAAGGGGCTGAGGAGGATGAGGATGTTGATGCCGCTGGAGGCAAGGCAAACAATGAAAAAGGTAATCATCATCAGGGAAACCATGATCACGTTGCCCAGCAAGGAAAGGTCGATCACGGCGACGAAGCCGGTGCCAGCCATCGCCACAGGCGGAGCGTCTGGCGCATGAAACACCGAGGCCATCAGGGGCACGAACGCACCCACGGCGATCAGCCCGCTGATTTTGTGTTCGATGACCTCGGCGGCGTCAAAGGGCTTTTTCAGTAACCTCGGGGCGGCCATACCCGCCGTGTCCTTGAGACAGCAGAGCGTCACGATGACCAGGGCGGGAATCCAAAACCATGGTTGCGCAAACCATGGGAGGTTGGCCCTTTCCGGCGCGGTTTTGGCCTGCAGATATCTCCAAGCGCCAACCGCACCGGTGCCGAGCAACGGCGAGATGGCTACCCCGGTAATCAGAGAAATCGTCTGGGCCAATTCCGCGCCCGGCACGACGGCGTTGGTGGACGACGCCTGCTGGAGGGGCGCTACCGCCCCGGCCGCGTGGGAACACCAAGAACCGGTGGCCAAACAAAACGTGACGGCCAGAAGGACAAACGATCTCATGCCACAGAGGGTCCGTTTTCCGGGCGCGTCTGTAAAGCGCACCGTTCAGGCCCGCGGAAAAACCCTGGCGACGAAAATCCGCAACCGATTAGACTGACAACATGGCACATTTCATTCCTGAGTTCCAGAAAGGCGAAGGCGAGGTCATCGCCTCCTGGAGCGCCGCCAAGCTGATCAAAACACTCGACGGCAGATACGAATTGGTTGGCGCGTCTTAGGAAGATGTGAAGGCATCTGGTGATTGGATTTCGGTCTTCATGCCCTGGGCCGTGGATGCGAGAGCGGTGGGCGAAAGCATCACAGGTGAGCGCGCGCTGCCAGTTGGCTCCGACGCCGGCCAGGGTCGCCAGAAGCGCGGCTTTTCCGTGGGCGGTGGCGGTCGGGTGCTGGGTGCTGGGTAGGGGCGGGTGCCGGGCTGGCGTGGTGGGTCGTGCAAGGCAATGCGTCCTCCGGTCCCTGTTGATCCGCGTGCTTGACCAACCCACCTTCCCGGGCCTACCGTTACTAAATGAGCACCACAATCGTAAAATCGGAGCGGTGCCCATCTGTCAATCATCGGACATCACTAAAACAAGACGACCAAGAAAGGCATAAAATGAAAACCAAAATCCTTACCTACGCATTGGCGGCCGCGGGCCTCCTCTGCGTCACCACTTTCCAGGCAGCCGCCCAACAGGGTGGCGGCGGAGGCCGCGGTGGCATCATGTCCCAGGAAGACCGGACTGCCGTTCGGGAAGCCACTCGGGAGGCGTTGACCAAGTTGCGGACCGATTTGCAGGCAGCCCAAAAAGCCGCGGTCGAAACCGTCTTGTCAGCGGACGCCAAAGACGAAGAGATTAAGGCCAAGTTGGAGGCCGTATCGAAGATCCAGAACGAAATCGCGCTGGTTTACTGCAAGGCGGTGAAGAAGACTGTCAAGTTCACCGACGAGCAGACAAGCCGGATGAAGGAGACCCCGGCCATTGGGTACATGACGCTGTTCGGCGGCGGTTTTGGCGGTGGCGGTGGCCGAGGTGGTGCGGGCGGTGGCGGTGGCGGTGGCCAACAATAGCCCTTCCAACCGGCTTAATGCTGAGACGGCGGAGCCCAAACTGCGGCTTCGCCGTCGGTTTAGCTGGCCCTGTCCCCCCTGTGGGCTAGGTGCCGGAGCGCCTCAAGCTCACGGAGGAAACTGGTAAGTGGGGTGGCGACATCGGCCAGGCTAGACTACCGGATTATTTCAAGGCCGATTACGTTCGCGTTTACGAACTGAGCAAGTGACCAGGCCATGAGAGCAACCCTCCGCCGGGCGCTCGCGCTGGCCTCGGTGGTCGCGGCTGGTTCGGCACCGCCGCCCAGGAAGCTCAGATGGCCTTGGCGGCTCGCGAGTAGTTGGCTTGGAGCAGAACGTTGCGAGTGCCCTGAAAGCGGCGGGCTTGAAATCGGCGGGTAGGGACCGGGAGAGACCTCATGGCCAAGACATTTTCTGAAGCGCTCGGATACCTGCTCGGCGGGAAGGCGGCGCGGGCCAAGAACGCCTTTGACCTCATCGGCGGGACGGAGGTTGAGTCCTTACGCGCCGAAATCCGTTTGGGTCGAGACTTGGAGGCAGCCCTGCTGGAGCGCACTCCCCTGATTTCTGAGAATGCGAACACGAGATTCGTGGCGGAGATTGGGCGTTGGTTGAGCGGGAACGTGAAGCAGAAAAAGGTCCCATTCAGCAGCCGGGTGACGGCGGAGCGGGAGCCGAACGCGGTTGCCCTTCCAGGCGGGCCTATTTTCGTGAGCTGGGCGTTGTTGGAGCTGTGCCAGGGGCAACGGGATGAGATCGCCTTCATCCTCGCCCATGAGATGGGGCATATCGTGCTGCGGCACGCGCTGGATCGGATCGTCAAAGACGCGGCTCTCTCCCTTTTGTTACGGCGAACCTCCTCCCGTCAGGCCGCCGGCGCCTGGTTGAGCAGCGTGGGGCGAGAGGCGCTCGTCTGCGCCTACTCCCGCGATGATGAACTGGAGGCGGATGCCTTCGCCGCGGCTTTGGTCAGGGCCGCGGGGGGTGACGCGTTGGCGGGGGAGCGACTATTGGAGAAACTCGCTCAACGGAACTCCCCCCAGGGCGTCGGCTTGGCGGGCGAATACTTTGCAACCCACCCGCCGCTGGCGGAGCGGGTTGCCACATTGCGGGCAGCCAGGCCGAGGTGATCCGAGCCGGCCTGATTGCACCAGCCTTTGGACGCCCTGCTCGACCGTCTCGCCGGTCGGCACCACGACCTCGCACCGGTCGAAGGCTTCCGAGGGCAGCGGGAACCATCGCCGTGGTCGACCCTCTTCGTCAGTTCCTTGCCCCCCAAGGGCATCGGCCCCGTGTACGCCAGGAAGTTGGCGGACAGGTTCGAGGAGCAGATCTTCGACGTCATCGAGCAGCGGCTGCCGAAACCGGTGACAACGCTGCCCTACGGGTGTTTGAGGGAACGGGCAGGCTGGTTGCGCTCAAACTGGGCGGTATCTGGCAGGCGCTGGGCGATGGAGTGGGTGGTTACGACGACACACTTGGCAACCCGCTCCGGCCGTTGGCGTTTTAGAAGACCCCATCGCTGCCGGCGAGGCGCTGCCCACTTCAATACCCTCGGCACCGGGCGGGTTCGGTGGAAGCATGTGGGCGAAAACGCCGTCGGAATAGTCGAACTCGGGGCCTTCGTGCTCGCCGGGCCTGGAATACCGACCGGCGTCCTCATCGGGGAAATCCCCAATAGCGGACTCGTCAGGTCAGGAGTACCCTGTCCCTGTTGCCTGTAAACCGTATGAGCGCGAATTTGGCGATCTTTTTGGCCAAAGACACTTCTAATAACGAAACCAGCCCATGAAACAAGTTACTCTCCAAGCAATCGACTGCCTCAATAAGAAATGTTCCGGGAGATTACATAGGCAGGATGGTTCTCCTGAAGCGTTCTTCTTGATCAAGTCTGTAAACGAAACGGCCGACCAACTTGTGTTCTTGCGTAAAAATAACGCCAGTGAAATAGTGGTCGCGCTTTCTGATATCTCCCATGTCGCACGGGACCATCCTCGACCTCAAGTGTTTCAGTAATCCCGCACAACGTGCAGGCTGGGAAGCGACCCCCACCAGCACAAGCGCCCTTGCATGGTTGAGACGGGACCGGCCGCGACCTCTGCCGTTGCACGCCCAACCGTCATCTGAACCGCCCGAAAGTCTGTCCGGCCTAATCGAGCGAGCGCTTCACTTTTTTCAACGAGGAAGATGGGTTCGGCGTACCCCAGGTCAACTCCCAGGGGCACTGCGACCTGGGCCCCGTCGTCGGATCTCTGCTGTCCGTCAACCCAGGCGAGCAACTCACTGCGGAGGGGGCTGCGTCCACGACAGGGAATTCGGCCTCCAGTTTCGCCCCGTCACGCTCAACTGCACCGCCCCCACCACCAGGCAGGGCATCGAGAATTACCTGGGCAGTGGCATGATCAAGGGTTTCGGCCCCGTGGAGTCGGACGCGAAGCTCCCGATGGTGATGATTGGTTTGATCATTGGGGAAAGTGAAGTGGTCCTCTAAAGGGTGGTGCAACCAGCGGGGAAGCCACCCCACACGATTGCGGTCCACCAGTAATCGAAATGGCCGACACACTCGATCTTCGTCAACGGGGCTGTCGCTTCAGGCTTGCAAACACGCCCTAGAGATTTACCCTGCGCTTGATTTTTATATGGCCACTCCAATTCCAGACGAGAAATTAACCGAAATCGAGGAAGCCCTGCGTCAGGGTCGGAAGATCGACGCCATCAAGCTTTATCGAGAATACACCGGCGCCGGTTTGGCGGAGGCCAAGGCGGCGGTGGAGGAACTCGAATCACGATCTCCATCAGCGCCAGGCGCTCCGGTGAACTCAGCGGAGCCGTTGCCTGGTGTTAAGGCGGCCGTTCTTCGTGGGGAGAAGATCGCGGCCATCATGCTTTACCGGGAACAGTCTGGGGCAGGATTGAGAGAAGCGAAGGTGGCCGTTGAGAAAATCGAGGCAGAACTGAGGGCCAAATCACCGGACAAATTCACTGCTGCCGCCTCGGGGAAGGGTTGCTTGGGAATGCTCGCCGCAGTGTGTGTGCTGGTGGTCGCGATTGTCCTGTGGTTAGCCGAAAAATGAGCAGGACCGAAAGACCTGACAAATGCGGTCCAGCAGTCCAACCGCCACGAACCCGGAGGGCTGGCCACCATTCCGCTAACCAGCGAGCGCGATCTAGGTTGAAGGAGCCTGGCATGCGTTCGTGTTTAGATCGGTGGCTTTGGAGTGTCACGGCGCTTTCTGCCTTTGCGACGTTCGCGTTCGATGGTGAGGATGATCTACGCACGCCTCGCCATTGACGGGCAGGAATCCGACCTTCTTGATGCTGCTGTCAACGCCCTGCTGCAACAGGGGCACCATGACGGGAAGGGCTGCCCAAGGCGGGCGATCAGGGCGGCCACGCCCGCGGCACCGCGTCTGGGGACTTGCCGACCGGCAGCAATTCGCCCGCGCACTGCGATCTTCGGGCCTGCGTGGAGGCCCGTTGCTTGCGGTCCGTGAGGTGACACGCCTGGCCCCCCCAGGCTGGAAAGCGTCCCGCCCCGCTGGGCAACGGGCGAGAGCTACCCAGGGCCTTGAGGTTGCCGGACGAAGCGTTAAGATGCCATCATGCATACGGCAGTAAGAGTTCGTTTTGCTTTTGGGATGGCAAGGGGATTTTGCGCGCACTACCGGTCGTTTTTGGGCCCCTCGCCGAGTTCGCCCGCCGGCCAGCGAACCATTTTTCGAATATCACTCCGGACAATCTAGGAGCCTATGCCGTGGTCGTTACGGATGCCTTCGAGTCGGCCGCCAGCACCCCGGCGACGCTCACGATGTATCCATTCATCACCATGCCGTTCACAGGAGCGTCTGCCCTGTGGGGCATGCGGCAAACCTTCCACGTTCAGGCTTGGGGGAGCGGGCCGTTGAGCTACCAATGGTTCGACAACGGTATGCTTATTCCAAATGCAACCAACCAGACGCTGTCGTTTTCGGCCATCCAATTCACCAACGCTGGTCTGTACTCTGTGGTTGTGTCAGGCCCGTTCGGAAGCGCCACGAACACCCCAGAGCAGGTGGTGGTCAATCCCGCCGGGGTTTCGATGGGTCTGTATCCCGGCGTCACGATTAATGGTGTCGTCGGGTATTCCTACATCATTCAAGAGACCAGTGACCTGAGCAAAACCAACTCCTGGGTGACGCTCGCCAATATCACTCTGCAGCAGCCGATGCAGCTCTGGATGGACACCAATGCGGATGCCTCGCTGCCGGCCAATCCCCATCGCTTTTACCAGGTCTTGCCGGGGCAATAAGTCAGCGATCGCTGTTTTTTCGCCACGACGGCCACTCGGCAGAATTTGGGAGCGAGATCAACCGTCTGAACCCGGGGAAGCGCCGCTCGTCGTTAGATGCTGCACCACTCCCACGCCATCAAACCGTTCCGCTGTTTGCGCCCTAAACCGGCGAAAGGACGGCCGGCGCTTCGAGAAAAACAAGTGGCTGACCCTGCTCCGGTGGTAATCCGACGAACCGAACCGGAGAATGGGCACGCGGAATCCGGGGGCCTTTTCCATGAGATCTGCCCAGTGGAGTTCCAGTTTCCTGTCCGCCGTGGTGAACCAAACCTCGACTGGATCGGCAACCCGGAGCAAATAGTCGATATGCCAGTGGGGTTCGGCGGTCGACTCCAAGTGATGCCCGAGACGAGCACGAAGGCCGCCAGAGCCAAACGCACTACCCACATAAGCGTAAAAACCGGGCGCAAGGTCAAATTCTCCCAGGCTGCCGATAGTCATGCGCTTCATCCGCGCCATCCAGGCGATGAGAATGTACGTGCCTTTGTCCTCGGGTAGATCCATGGTTCCGGCCCGAAGCGGCCCCTACTGCTCTTGGGAGAGGCGTTCCGCAATGTCCCGCGGGATGCGGAGCACGGTGCCGTGCCGCTGCCCTTTGGGAAACGCCATTTCCTGAGAGCAATCCTCCCATTGCCGCAGGTCCTTAGAACGTACCGCGCCATAATACTGCGGCTGTGCGTAATGGTCGAAATAGACCAGATACTCGTCCCCGATTTTGATCGCCGAAGGCCCCTCGACCCAGTCGGTGGTGAAGGGTTCACTCGGCTGACCATAAGGGCCTTCCGGCTGATCCGCCACCGCGTAACGCAGGTTCTTTTTGAGGGGCTGTTTCCGCTCATCCTTGAAGATCAGGTAGAACTTGACTCCGACCTGGAGCAGCGTGGCATCAATCACGTTGAACCCAGGATCGGAGAGCAAACGTGACCCGGTGAAGGTTTGGAAATCGGTGGTCGTGGCGCAGTAAAATCGGTGGTTGTAGCCGTCGTCGCCGGTCTGGTCGGTTTCCGGGAACTTCTCTGGAATCGTGCTAGACCAGAAGATCATCCAGCACCTGTGGCCCTGCTCGTAAAAGATCTCAGGGGCCCAGAGGTTGCGGGTGGCAGGTTCGTGTTCCATCAAAGGAATAGCCTTCTGTCCCGTCCAACTCACGAGGTCTTTGGACTGGGCGTGGCCGATGACCTTGCCCGTTTCTGCGGTCCACCCGCTAGTCCAAACCAGGTGGAACGTGCCGTCAGGGCCTTGGGCCAGACAAGGATCGCGCATGATCCCGGCTCCCACTTCAGGCTTGAGAAAGGAGTGGTCGTGTTTCAGCGCCTGCCAGCGGTAGCCGTTGGTGCTGATCGCCAGGTGCAATCCATCTTCCCCGTTACCCCGGAACGAGGTGAACAGAAAATATTCTTTGGACGAGGCGTTCCGCTGGGCCAAGAAGGTCGCCAACAGGATCAGCGGCCAAGCCCCTCGGTGCAAAATATTCCAGATCGCTGTTCTCATGTTCTGCCGTAGCTTGGAGGGCACAACCAAGAAGGTCAACCGTTCGATGCGGAGCGGATATGTCCGACAAGCCGATCCTGCAAACCATGATGAAACCGATCCCACGCCGATTACTGCAGGGGCGCCGGTTGGGCAAACTCCCCGCGCCAGGAATAGGTTGACCCGGGGCGTTTGCCAGCGGCAAGCCGGCCAAATTGGCGGGGGGATTATCCAGGGGAAAAGAAACCCGGAGCGTCAACGGCGGTCAGGCCGCTGGATAGTTCTGGCAGACGGTACCGAATCAGGCACCGTCGGCAGGGGCCGTCTTGCGGTTGATTTCTCTCCGTCATTCTGACCATCCCCGAGCCGAGCACAATTGCCCTTGCCAGCCTGAGTGTCGGCGCGGTGCTGGGGTTACGGGGCAAGCCGCAGCGTCCCCGCGCAACATCCGTGCCACCAGGCACAAAACCAGGCACCCCCCGCCGAGGGGGTCTCGGCTTAGGGTGCGATACGCGTGCCTCCAGACACATCGGCCAACCCGTAGAGTGCTAGGCGCTAGTCCGGCTGGGCTCAACGTTCTGCCGTCGAGCCTGCTGGTGACGAGAGATCGTCTGGTCAGGGCTGGGCGACGGCGTGTTTGCGCCAGGCCAACGGCCGGCAGGCTGGGACCCAAGGCGAGGCTGGTCCGCAACGGCAAGACGGGATGCTTGCGCGAGACCAATGGGGGAGACGTAACTCGACACCCGCCTCGCTTTGCCATCAGGCCAAGAGGGGTGCTGGTGGCAGACGAGGCAACCGCTTCCTCCGAAGGGGGGGAGGGCAGTTGCCCAAAGTCGCCCAGCAACACCGGTTTCGACCCGATTGCCCTGAATTAGACCCTACTCAAACGTGCAAGCCGAGCAGCGGTTTTCAACCTCATGTTATGCGGGTTCTGTGGGGTTTTAAGGTGGAGCCAACGGTCAGAATTGAACTGACGACCCGCGCTTTACGAAAGCGCTGCTCTACCAACTGAGCTACGTTGGCGTCCAGGCGCTGAAAGGACCCAAAACCGGTACGGCCTCGGGCCTCAAAGCAGCCTCATCACTCATACCAGAGCCAGCCGGGGGACGCAAGCAAATGTAAGACCATTTCGGTTATTTTGCCGCCCCTGCCGGCTCGCGAAGCCGGAATCGGATCCGCAGGGCGCCGTCCTCATAAGTTGTCGAGATGATCTCAAACCGGCCAATCTCCCGGGTCTGGCTGACGTGGCGGCCGGAACACGGGCAGGCGTCGTAATCGCCGATATGCACGATCCGGATCGTCCGACCGGCACTGTCCGGGACCCGCGTCAGGTCATAGCGCTGCTCCGCCTCGGACCGAGGGAGAAACTCCTCGCGGACGGCGAGATCCCGGGCGACGACCTCATTGACGCGCGCCTCGACCCGGGTGATTTCTTCCGTGGTCAGGGCGCGGGCATGACGGTAATCCGCTTTGGATTTTTTCTTTTCCAGGTGGGTCGTAAAAGGCCGGCCACACTCGAACATCGCCATGAGCGTTCCCGTGAGCAGGTGTTCCGCGGAATGCATCCGCGGGTCAACCTCCTTCCGGGCGGCTCCTGGCTCCGATTCGGCAGCGCCCGCCGTCGGGACGGGCAGGTGGTCATGGTGCGCCGCCATCGGGTCGCTTTCCGGTGTGGTATTCATGGGTCAGGGTTGCTGGCGGAAAGCCTGTTTCCGAGCATAAAGGGCCAGGCGCGCGTCGGCCTCCGCGGCGAGCTTTCGGTCCCCGGCGGCTAAGGCCAGGTCGCGTCCCTGCGTGGCGGTTCGAATGGCATCGTCGAAACGTCCCGCCTCGGCGTAGGCGGCGTCGAGGGTAGCGAGGAAGTGGGGTTCCTGGCCACCGGCCAGTTCACAGGCGCGTTGGGCCCAGCGCACCGCTTCGGCGCCATTGCGGACCTCGGCGAGCGGGTGCACGGCCAGGAGCCAGGCCAATTGGTTCGGCCCCGGCGGCCAATCGGGCCGCAGTTGTATCACCCGCTGGTAATTGGTTATCGCCTGAGCCGGCTGGCCCTCGGCTTCCGCAATCAGACCGAGACTGTAATAAGGCGGCGCATAGGTGGGATCCGTCCGCACCGCCGCCTGAAAGTGTTCCTTCGCCTCCGGGAATTGCTCCAACTCGCCCAAGCCAGTCCCGACATGGAAATGCGCCAGGGCGCTGCCGCCCGTCACCACGAGGGCGTGCTGGAAAAGGCCGAGGTTGGTTTGCCAAAAGGCCGCCTGTCGAAAGGTGAGCAACCCAAGACTGAGGAGGACCGTCGAGGCCAGCGCGGCGGGGATCCTGGGGTTCGTCAGGAGGGGCTTCAGTTCGAAACCCTCGAAGTTGATCGAGGCGGGAATCCTCGGGCTGGACACCCAGGCACGCCAGAGCGCCTCGGCTTCCCAGGCCACAGCCAGGAACAGGCCGATGAGCGGGATGTAGGTGTACCGGTCCGCCAAGCCGTGGATGCCCACCTGCACCAACCCAATCACCGGCACCAGGGTGCCCAGGAACCAAAACCAACCCACGACCAGCCAGGGCGCCCGGTGGCGCCGCAGGACAATTCCTACAGACACCATGGCCAAGGCCAGGGTGGCAACCACGATGATCCACGCCGGCCATTGGTGCGAGATGGGATAGCGCAGATCCGGATGCGGATAGAAGACGGCGAGGTCGATGGGCCAAACCGTCTTGCCAAGGTATTTCGCATAGGAGACGATCGCATTAGCCAAGCGCAAGGCCAGGGGCAATGCCAGAGCCGTGGCATGACTTTTGTCCTGGACCAGGAAGGTGACGATACAGGAAGCGATCGTCAGCACAAAGAAGGGCGCCTTCTCCAGCAGCAGGCTGGCGGGTGAAGTCCGGCGCGGCCCTGGTTGGAGCCGCCCCAGCGGCCAATAGTCCAGGAGCAACAGGATAAAGGGCACGGTAACCAGCATGGGTTTGCTCATGAGACCCAGGGCAAAGAAGGCCAGCGCCAGGACGTAGGCGAGCCACCGACGACCGTCGGCGGGGGCAGCGACCTCGGGTCGTCCTTGGCTTCCGGCTGCCGTCTCCGAGGCCCCGCCGGAGGAGCGGGCGTAACGCGCATAAGCCCCGAGTGCGAGGAGGAAAAAGAAAGTGCTGAGGACATCTTTACGTTCCGCCACCCAGGCCACGGACTCGACGTGCAGCGGATGCAGCGCAAAGAGAGCAGCGACCACCAAGCTGCGCCCAAGGGCGCCGGTCATGCGCTGCAGGAGTTGGAAGAGTAACCACGCGTTGACCACGTGGAAGAGGAGGCTAGTCAGGTGGTGGCCCAGCGGGTGGAGGCCGAAAAGCCGGACGTCCAGGATATGCGACAGCCAGGTCAGCGGATGCCAATTGCCCTGGTATCCGGTCTGGAAAGCCCAGGCCAGGTTCTCCCCGGTGAATCCGCCGATGACGTGCGGGTTATGCACGACGTAAAAGCCATCGTCCAGGCGAATGAAATCGCTGAAGAACACCGGCACATAGGCGGCAAGCGTCAGCGCCGCCAGCAGCGCATAGGGCCCCCACCCGAGCCACAGGTTTTTGATGCGGTCAGCCAATCCCCCCAATGTCGCCGAACCTGGCACGGGCTTCAACTCCAAACGAAAAACTCGCGGTCAACTCGGTTTTAGTGGATACTACCCTGGCTCTATGGCGAACGACAAATTGGATACCAATCAGAAGGCGCTCCAGATCAACCTGGACGCGCGGCGCTACGGTACGTTCGCGGAAGTAGGCGCCGGGCAGGAGGTGGCGCGGTGGTTCTTCCGCGTCGGCCACGCCGCCGGTACCGTGGCCAAGACCATCTCCGCCTACGACATGGCGGTGAGCGACGCGATTTACGGGCCGACCGAGCGCTACGTGAGTCGCCATCGGCTGCAATCGATGCTGGATTACGAATACGCGTTGCTGCTCGAGCGGTTGGATCAGTCGCGCGGGGCCAAGACGGCTTTTTTTGCCTTCGCCAACACCGTCGCCACGCGGCGGGAAGAAGGCCGGGGCTGGATGGGGATCCGTTTTCAAGCCGAGGCCGGCGCCGATCCGTCCGAGATCCTCATCCACGTCCGGATGCTGGACAAGGAGACCGTCCGCCAGCAGGAAGCCCTGGGGGTTATCGGGGTCAACCTCATTTACGGCACCTTTTATTTCCACCAAAACCCGGAGGCCCTCATCCACTCGCTGTTGGATAGCCTGACCTGGGAGCGGGTGGAGGTGGACATGATTCGTTTTGTGGGGCCCGCGTTCGCGCGCGTGGATAACCGGCTGATGGCCCTCCAACTCGTCCGGCAGGGCCTGACAGAGGCGGCCATGTTCACCGCCAAAGGGGAGGCTGTGCAATGGGCCGAACTGCTCTACCAGAAACCGGTGCTGGTGCAGCGCGGCAGCTTCCGCCCGGTGACTTGCGCCACCCTGGAGGTGTTGAACCGCGCGCTCGATCAATTCGTGCGGGAGCCCGAGGTCAGAGGCGAGACGCCGGTAGTGCTCATGGAGATGACCTTGCGCCATCTCACCCTCGGGGAAGGCATTGATGAGAAGGATTTCTTGCAGCGGGCGGACCTGTTGAGCGCGTTGGGGCGGACGGTGCTGGTCTCGAATTTCCGCCGGTTTCATCGGCTGGCCGCTTACCTTGCCCGTTATACCCAGCGCCCGCTGGGCCTGGCCCTGGGCGCTTCCAAGCTCGCCGAGATTTTCGACGAGAGCTTTTACAACGACAACGAGGGCGGTCTGCTCGGCGGCCTGGGCCAACTCTTCAAAAACCCGGCCCGGCTCTACGTCTATCCCAGCCTCAACTTCGAGACCGGCGAAATGGTCCAAGCGGACCATTATCCGGTGCCGACGCCACTCAAGCACCTGTATGCCTACCTGTTGGAAAACCGCTTCATCCAAGGGATTACGGACTACGATGCGAAGGTGCTGAGCATCCGCTCCGGCGATGTCCTCAAGCGTATCCAGGCCGGAGATCCCGCCTGGGAGACGATGGTGCCGCCGCCCATGGTCGAGCAGATCAAACAGCGGCGGCTGTTTGGACTGGGGGGCTAGCTAGCCGAATCTGGCGATCCAGGATGGCGCGCGACGCGCCACCGCTCCCGGCCTTCAATACCCCCCCGTGCCGAGCGTGCCCGTGTCGCCCGTACCGGTCGCGCCGGCGCGCTCCGCCGCTTCGCGGCGGCGGAAGTCGTCCAGCATGGCCGCGGTGGCCGTGGCCCCGCAGCGACTGGCCCCCAGGTCGCGAACTTTGATCAGCCCGTCCAAATCCCGCACGCCACCGGCGGCCTTCACCTGCACCTTGGGGGAGCAAGCCGCCCGCATGAGGGCCAGGTCAGGCTCGGTGGCGCCCTGGTAGTTGTAGCCGCCGCCGGGTTGCTTGACGAAGCCGTACCCGGTGGAGGTCTTCACCCAATCGGCACCCGCCCACTCGCAGAGGCGGCAAAGCCGTCGTTTGAAGTCGTCGCTGCTCAGGCCCGCCCCGCCTCCGGCCAGGTAGTCGTTCTCGAAGATCACTTTGACCTTCGCGCCCGCCTGATGGGCCTCGTCGCACACGGCGCGGATGTCGCGCTCGACATAGTCCCAGTCTCCGCTCAAGGCCTTGCCGAGATTAACGACCATATCGATCTCCACCGCGCCGTCGCGGCAGGCCAGTTCGGTCTCGTAGCGTTTGGCTTCCGTGGCGCTGTTGCCGTGAGGAAAGCCGATTACGCAACCCACCAGCACGCCGGTGCCGCGGAGCAGTTCGGCGGCGCGTTTGACCGCGTAAGGTTTGATGCAGACCGACGCCACCCCGTAGCGCGCGGCCAACCGGCACCCGTCGTCCATTTCCTGATCCGTCAGGGTCGGATGCAGGAGCGAATGGTCGATCATCTTGGCGAGCTGATCATAAGTGTATTTCATATCAGGCGGGGAAGAAGGGCTGCAGGACGTTGCGGGCGATCTCCAAGGCGCGCTGCCGTCCCGCCAGCGTCTTGCCGAAGGTGGGATCCTCGACCTCAATGCAGACGGGGCCGTCATAGCCGATTTCCTGGAGCGTGGCCATGAAGCGCGGCCACGGGATATCGCCGTAACCGGGGATGCGGGGCGTATGCCACTCCGTGGGAAAGGCGAAGACCCCCACCTCGTCCAACTGGCCGGCCACGACGGTCATGTCCTTGGCGTGGAGATGGAAGAGCTTGTCCTTGAACTCGCGCAACGGGCTCAACGGATCCATCCGCTGCAAGACGAAATGCGACGGATCGTAGTTCAGACCGAAGTTCGGCGAGGGAAGGTCGTGGAACATCCGCCGCCAGATGACCGGCGAGCAGGCGAGGTTCTTGCCCCCCGGCCATTCGTCGCGCGAGAAGAGCATCGGGCAGTTTTCGATGCCCACCTGAACGCCGTGATCTTCGGCAAAGGCGATGATCGGTTTCCAAGTCTTGAGGAAACGGGGCCAATTCTCATCCACGGTCTTCGTCCAGTCCCGGCCCACGAAGGTGTTGGCGTGGTTGAGGCCGAGCTTGGCGGCGGCGCGGATGACCTGCTTGAAGTGAGCAACGGCATTGCGGGACACGACCGGATCGGGATCGAGCGGATTGGGATAATAGCCGAGGGCGGAGAAGCTCACGCCGTGCTGAGTGCACAGGGCATTGACGTCGTCCGCCCGGGCCTGGGTGAAGCCCTCGACGTCCAGATGGCTGACGCCAGCGTATTTGCGCTCGGCCTTGCCGGCCGGCCAGCAGGCGACCTCGACACAGGCGAAGCGGTGCCAGCCGGCGAATTCCAACACCTGCTCCAGCGACAGGTCCGGCAAAATAGCGGTGAAAAATCCAAGTTTCATCTGAGTCCTTTTATCGTTTGCAACCGCGGATTACGGAATTTCACGGATAACTTATGCCGGATCCGCCTCCGGGGCGAGATCGGCGACGGGTTTTCTTGGCGGGGTCTCCGGCCTGGCCCAACTCCAGGGTGACCCACCGGCGGCAACGGTGGCTCTTGAGAATGGCCTCGCCCAGGAGGATCTCGCGGTGGCCGTCCGCGAAGGTGGGAAAATTCGGCGGGGCCCTGAAATCGCCGGCGTCCAGGTAATCGTAGAAAGCCCGGAACAAGTGCTTGAAGGTGTCGTGGTGTCCCTCGTTGTGGCCGCCGGGCAGGCTGATGAACGGACGCACCGCCGGTGACGCCAAGGCGGGGTCGCGCAGCAGCAATTCGTTGGCCCGCTCGCGATGTCCGACCCACATCGTGTTGGGTTTCTCGCTGTTCCAGGCCAGGGTCGACTGGGCGCCGGCGATCTCGAACCACACGCAGTTCTTCCGGCCCGACGTGACCTGCGAGACCCAAAGGCAACCGTGGGCGCCGCCCGCAAATCGCAGCAACACCGCGCCGCTGTCTTCCGTGGCGATCGGGACCGGCTCGGTCGCGGCAGCCCGACCCAGCTTGCCGCTGAAGGTCTGGATCTCGCCGCGGGGACGGCGGCGAACCGGATGCACCGTAGCCAGATCGGCGCAGACCGCCTCGACCTCCAGGCCCGTGATGAACGACACCAGGTCCAGCCAGTGCGTCCCGATGTCTCCCACCGCCCGCAAGGGCCCGCCTTGGTCGGCTAGCACCCGCCAGTTGTAATCTGTGGGGTAGAGCAACCAATCTTGCGTATAGCTCCCGGTGACGGAGAAGACCCGCCCGAGTTCGCCCTGCCGGACCCGTTCTCGTGCTTCGAGACAGAGCGGATTAAAACGCACGTTATAGCCGACGCCGCCAACGCGCCCCGTTCGGTGAGCCAGCGCCAGCAGCGCCGCGGATTCGCGCGAATTCATGGCCAACGGCTTTTCGCACATCACATGTTTGCCCGCCTGGAGCGCGGCTGCCGCCTGGACGAAATGGTCCCGGTTGGGCGAAGCCAGATGCAACACCTGCGCCTCGGGGTCGGCGAGCACCTCGGCAAAGGTGCCATAGGCGCGCGGCAAGCCCAAGGCCCGCGCGGCACGACGCGACGACTCGGGCGTGCCGCTCAACACCCCTGTTACCCCAACGCCCAGGCGTCGGAGGGCTTCCAAGTGGACCGGGCCGATAAACCCGGCGCCAATGAGAGCAGCTTTGAGTTTGGTCATACGCGGGAGACGCCTTGTTCGAGCCGCTTTGGCGAGAACGCCCCAAGACGAAACCGGCCGTGTGAGCGCTCACACGGCCGGTCGAAGGCCAAACCACTTATTCCAATTTCTTTTTAGCTTCGTCCGACACCTCGATCTTGGTAGAGCCGATGTCCTTGATCTCCACGGTAGTGGTGCGGTCGATGTCGCGGTCGTTGCCGTTGAAACTCATGGTGCCTTTGACCTTGAGTTCGTATTTGGCGAGAACGCCGTCCTTGATCCAGAATTTGACGGAACCTTTGGCGCCGCTGATCTCGGGACCATTGCCGCCGGCGCGGCCGCCGAAGCTGAGCTGCGCTTTGGCGCCATCCTCGGTCAGTTCGCCGACATAAGCCTCGCCATCCTTCTTAAGTTCCTTCACCTTGCCCGCGAGGTCTTCAGCTTGGGCGGCGGGAGCTTTCATGTTGCGCAAACCCATCGCCATAAACCGGCCCATACCCCCGCCTTGGCCGCCACCACCTCCGCCCCCGCCCTGGTTGGCGGCCGCGAGCTCGGCCAACGATTGCCAGCCATCCTGGGTCTTGACGGCCCCTTTCTCCCCCTTCTTCACCGATTCGATCGTGTTGTTATCGCGTCCGGGCCTGGAAACCCAGATCAGACCGTCCTTCTGGGTCTTGCCCTCGCTGGCGCCCCCGCCAAAACCGCCGCCACCGGCATTCTCGCTGGTTTGCTTCCAACTATAGTTATCCTTGTCCGCCAATTTCTTGGCGGCAGCCGTCACTTCATCCTTGAGGTCCGCAGCCAGGAGTGTTCCGGCTGCCAAGAGCAGCGAGCCGATCAAGAGGTTTCTTTTCATACTTATTTTCGGTTTGCGTTACGTTATTTGATTAATTTGTTGCCACAGATTCCGACGGGACGCTAGACGAGGGTCGAGGCGGGGAGGTTACGCACCAACGAGCATATTGTTTGCCCCGTTGGGGGGGTCTTCCGTATGCTCTGTCGCAGCATGAGCGAAACATCAGCCCGTTCTGATTCCAAGCACTGCCCCCTCTGTGGGGCGAAGATCCCGTTCTCACTCGCCCTCCACATGATGGCCGTCCATTCACCCGAGGCCATGGCGAGGAATGCCGAGAGCGCTGATGGAACCTTTCCGGACAACGCGGTGCACACCCCTTCGCAGCCGAGGCAGAGGCCCATCTCGGATTCCAGAGGACCCAAACGCCCCCGGCGAGGCGGACCTCCGTTCGGCCAGCCCAAGAGCAAGCACCGGCGTTAACCGCGCGGGCGGATGGAAGGGCGCGCCCGTTCCACCTTCACCCGTCCACCTGCGCCAGACAGTGCGTCAGGAAGGGCAACAGTTGTTTCTTGCGCGAGACCACGTCGCGCAGCTCATAGACCCCCGGCTCGACGCGCGGATAATCAATCCGGTCGGCCAGCTTCTTATCGCCCGCCAACAGCAGCAACGAACATTGCGTGTTCACATCGGTGACCAGCAGGGCGGAAAAACGATAATCCCGGTCTCGGCGATAATTCTCCAACGCCTCCAATAACTCCGTTTTGCGTTTCCAGAACTGGTCGAACCCTATCTCCTCAATCTGCGCCACGCTGAACCGAACCTCGCCCTCCTTATACTCCTTGCAATCGGTCGTCACGGCTTGCGGAGCGGGCTTGAGGGTCAGCAAGGAACCGGAGGCGAACAACTTTTCGATGAACTCGCGCGCCGTAACCCCGGAGATTTCCTGGAGCCGACGCAGGATCTCCGCGTCTTGCGGGGTGGCGGTGGGGGAGGTCAGATTCAGCGTATCGGTCACCAACCCGGCCAGCAGCAGCCCGGCAATGGGGGGAGGCAACTCGACCCCATAGCGGAAGAAACAGTCAGCCACGATGGTGCTGGTCGAGCCGACCGGCTCGTTGCGGAACAGGATCGGTTGGCGGGTAGTCAGCGCGCCAATGCGGTGATGGTCGATGATCTCCATGATCTCGACCTGGTCGGCGCCTTGCACCGCCTGTGAGAGTTCGTTGTGATCCACCAGGATCAGCCGGCGGTCCACCGTCTTGAGCAAGTCGGTCTTGGCCAAGATGCCCACCGTGCGACCATCGGCATCGAGCACTGGGAAAGCGCCGTAGCCCGAGGCGATGGCGCCGGCCCTGATTTCGGCCAACGGAGCTTCCTCGTGGAGGGTCTGAAACTTCTCATTGAGCACATGGCGCACCGCGATGGAAGCGCGGCAGAGGGCGGCGGTCGTGGCGGTATCGTGCGGGCAGGTGAGCAGCGAGACCTTGGCCCGCTGGGCGGCCTGAACGGTCTTCTTTTCAACCGTCATTCCCCCCGTCACCACCATCGCCCGCACCCCCTCACGGATGGCCAGGTTCTGGATGTCCCAGCGGTCCCCGACCACCACCAGCAGCTTTTCCCTGGGGTAATGCTCCAGGCGTTCGGCGAACGATTCCAACCCCATGGCACCGATGGTCAGGATTAAATCCTCCTCCTGATCCGCCTCGTGCTCGACCAGTAATTCTCCGCCCAAGGTCTGGGCTAGGTTGCGCAGCGAACAGAGCACACGGCGGGAATCAAACGGCCGGTTCGCCCCGGGGAACAGGAACTTGCTCAACTTGAAGAGCGAGAGCATCCCCTGACAGCGCCGGTCTTCGTCCAACACGGGCAGGATGCGGAGGTTGTGTTCGTCCATGCGCGAGAGCGCCTCGGTGGCGGTGGCCTGCGGCGACACGCTCAGCACCTCGCGCTGCATGACGTCGTTCACCTTGGGCGAGACATCCGCCACGAACCGGGGCGCCGGCATCCCAAAGGTGCGCAGCACAAAGTCGATCCGGTCATTGGTGTCCCCACACCGCGCGGCCACCGCTTGCGTGAGGCCCGTCCGCCTCTTGAACTCCGCGTAGCCGATGGCCGAACAGATGGCGTCCGTGTCCGGGTTCCGATGTCCGATGACGAGTACTTCACTCATGTTCAACTCCAGCTATGCTCAACCAGGTCATTAGTCACAGGCCCTATGATGAACCGGACTGCCTTCGGGCGCAATGCGAAGTCTTCAACCGGTCAACCGTCCACCCCGAAGCCGCCTCCTCCCATGGTTTTAGTCGCCACCCTGGTCGAAACCTGGCCCTTTCGACGACAGTCTCGACCAAGGCGGTGACTAAGGTCCCGATAGGAGGGGGACGACAGGGGAGTGGGATTCGGTTTTGGGGGCCAGACACTCGGGATGGTCCCCCACTTTTCCTTCAATTTCGATTGTCGTGCCCACCAACCCGGCCCATGATGAGGCAGAGACCGACACGATTATGAACCAGACCTCGCGACTCCTGCTCGCCACCATCCTGCTCCCCACCATCCTCTTCGCCGCCGAGGAAGAGAAATATATCGCTGAAACCGACCCGCTAGTGCTTCAGA
>Ga0316225_1001687_pt1 | contig 19938 bp, 25 predicted proteins | sample TBH18015metaG_FD_206010 | JGI IMG/M metagenome (GOLD analysis project Ga0316225, IMG submission 206010) | Freshwater microbial communities from Trout Bog Lake, Wisconsin, USA - TBH18015 | ecosystem: Environmental > Aquatic > Freshwater > Lake > Hypolimnion/Profundal zone | place: USA: Wisconsin... | reverse complement strand
CAGTATGTCATTAGCGGCAATGTTAAAAGCAGAAGGGATGCGGTCTGGCGTACCAGATGTGGTTTTTCCATACTACAATGGCAAATATCACGGTCTGGCGTTAGAGTTTAAATCCGCAAAGGGTAAGCCCACTGAAAATCAATTATTGTGGATGACTAACCTACAAGAGTATGGCTGGGACTGCTTTATTGTAAATGATGCAGATGAAGCATGGAAAATCGTGCTTGACTATATAAAAAATTAGTACTACTATTAATTTCATTGATGCCCTAACATCAAGCGAAATATAAATCAGAACCGTTTGGTTTATGTATCCACATCTGAAAAGATAATGCTGTTAGGGCGGCAGGGTACATAAGCCAAACGGTTTTTTTACGCCTGTCACTTCTACTGTTCGGACAATCAATAAAGCAATGCACCATGTCACGGTGGCTAACAAGATAAGTGATGGTACTAGATTAAAAGACACGGTATCGCCCGACCTTGCTTGGGGATTGGGGAAAACAGACAAATGGGTGAAATTTTAGCGTGTGGCTCACGAACGAGCGTCTGATAGATAGAACAAGCACCTTCTGGGTTGATGTAGTTACTTCGGTAATGGCATAAATGGGATAGTTCATCCTTTCGTGTCTTGCCCTGCCCGTTAAATATGTAAATGTAAATAATCCTAGACAATCAATATAACTTATGGTAGAGTGCTGACAAATCAAAGGAGTTGTTATCATGACTAAAGACGAAGCAATACACAAAGCATTAAAGGTTTTAAATTGTTTAAACAACGACAGAGTATATGAAACTGCTTGGGTGAAAGGCGCAATCAATGCGTGCGAAGAAGCACTAGAACAACCAGCGCAAGAGCCTTTAACTAGGGCACAACAAGTTATTCGTGCAAATAATTCTGCACAACCACTCACAAGAGATTGGAAAGATACAATAGACGAATGTATTGCTAGGGATAGTGAGTTTAAAGAAGCACTAGAGCAACCAGCAGAACCAAGATTAGTGTCATATGCACTTGATGGTTCTACTTGCACATTAAACATTGATGGTGAAGAAGTTTATTTTAATCGTGAACAACCAGCGCAAGAACCTGTGGAAGTTTATGGAATTTTAGAAGATGGTGATTATATATCGGTAGAAGTAACAAAAGAGGGTGCTATAAAGCAATGTGAGGATATGAATAAGCATGATTGGAATTGCACATATAAACCACTCTACACCCACCCTCATCAATGCAGGTGCAAAGAATGATTACACAAGAAAGATTGTTTGAAGTTTTACATTACAACAAAAATTCAGGTGTATTTGTTTGGAATATTTCACCAAATAATAGCACTTATGCAGGAACAGAAGCGGGAAACATAGATGCTTATGGGTATTTAGTTACTTCTATTGATAATAAACGATACAAGTTACATAGACTTGCTTGGCTTTATGAATATGGCGAAATGCCTAAAAATCAAATAGACCATATCAATGGAATAAAAACTGATAACAGAATAGAAAATTTAAGAGATGTAAATGGTTTTGTTAATCAACAAAATAGGCGAGTAATCCAAAAAAATAATAAATCAGGCTATACAGGCGTATGTTTTGTAAAAAATAGAAATAAATGGATGGCTCAAATTAAAGTTGAAAACAAATTTAAATATCTTGGTTTATACGAAACAGCGGAGTTAGCAAATGAAGCTTACATTAAAGCAAAAAGAGAATTTCACAATGGATGCACAATCTAAAAAAGAATTTATTGGATTAACAGATGATGAGATAAATGACATTTCAATATGTGAACAAATATCACCTGACAGGTTGTGGCATATTTATATTGCTATTGAACAACTATTAAGGAGTAAAAATTATGGAAATTAACATAATGTGGGCATTTTTATCTTTTGTTGTAGGAATAATTATAGGTTCACTTTGGAATGAACACGCTTAAAGGAAAAGGAATGAAAATTCGTAAAAGGGGAACTGGATATATGCCAACTCCTGAAGAAATCAGAACTGCTAGAGGAAATTTGACACAAGCACAGGCTTCTGCATTAATATATACAACTCAAGTGCGATGGAGCGACTATGAACAAGGTCGAAGTCGAATGCACCCAGCCACATGGGAACTCTTTTTAATAAAGACTAAAACATGAATTTCTATGAAACCTTAACAGCGGCAGTCAATGACATTATCGAATATGGTTTCGATAGCAAAAAACGCATTGATTACTGGCTTGAGAAAATCAAGAAAGCCGCCGAAAAGGAATTAATCCCACAGCATCAAGTTCAAGCCGAATTAGAAAAATCACTCAACAACGCATATTCTCGATTGGTCACTAAAGGCGGTTTAATCAATAAAGAGATTAGCCGTTTTACTATTGACAGATTGAAACCTAAATTAAGAGCTGAACTTGATCGCAGAATCATGGCTTCAGCAAATCTTATTAAATACAATCGTGAAGATGCAATCAATAACACATTGCGCCGTTTTGAAGGTTGGGCAACTTCAATTCCTAAAGGCGGCAATAAAACTACAAACAAAGTTAAACAAAAACAAGACATTCGCAAGTCGTTGGGAAAAATGCCTTTTGAGCAAAGGCGTGTAATTATTGACCAAACGCATAAATTAATATCTAATATCAATAACATCGTAGCCGTTGATAATGGTGCTATTGCGGCGAGATGGCATAGCCATTGGCGGCAAATGAACTATGACTACCGAAAAGACCACAAAGAACGTGATGAGCATATTTATCTGATTCGTGGCAATTGGGCTAGTGAAAAGGGATTAATTAAAGCTGTTGATGGCTATACCGATGACATTACGATGCCTGGTGAAGAAGTTTACTGTCGATGCAATTATGTTTACATTTATGACATAGGTTCATTGCCCGAAAACTTTTTAACAATCAAAGGCAAAAAGGCGTTGTCACAGGTAAAAAAGTAGAGTATAAATAGGAAAATCCTTATAGAAAGCACCTCGTATGCCAACAGTTAGCGAAAAACAGGAACACTTCATGCAAGCCGTAGCGCATAATCCTGAATTTGCTCACAAAGTTGGTGTGCCTCAATCTGTAGGCAAAGAGTTTACAGATTCATCCGAAGCCCCTTCACTTTTAGCACTACCTACAGAAAAGCAAGATGATGCTGGTTCTATTGAGCCGACAAATGTTGCACATGTTAATAAATTTGCTGGTGCTAATGGTCGTGCTTCAGGCATCTTATTTCTGACACAAGACAATCAAGTTTTATTAATGCGTAGAGGTAATGGTGGAGATTTTCCATTTACCTTTGGATTGCCTGGTGGGCATCAAAACGCAAATGAAACAATTGAAGAATGTGCAAGACGAGAAGCTGAAGAAGAAACAGGATTAAAATACGAAGGCAAGCTAGAAGAAATCTATGATGACGGTCAATTCGTTACTTATCTTGCTCGTATCGAAAAACAATTTGATGTGACAATGTGCGATGAATCGACAGGTTATGTTTGGTGCAATCCTGTTGAAGCACCTCAACCATTACATCCTGGTCTTGCAGTTGCATTCAAAATAGCAAGCGCAAATACAGAATTTGACAAAGCACAATTGATTAGCGAAGACTTACTAACAAGCCCTCAAATGTTTGCAAATGTTGGATTATTCGCTATTAGAATTACAGGCACAGGATTAGCATATCGTTCAAGTATTGGGGAACACGTTTGGCGTGACCCTTCAATCTATTTAAATCAAGAATTTTTAAATCGTTGTAATGGCTTAATTGTCATTATGGATCATCCCGAAACTGATGTTTTAACTTCAAAAGAGTTTAAAGACAGGGCAGTCGGAAGTATTATTCTTCCTTATATTAAGGGAGATGAAGTTTGGGGTATTGCAAAAATATATGACCAAGATGCAATCAATGAGATTTGCGAAGGCGATATTAGTACAAGCCCATCAGTAGTTTTTGATGCGACTGCTGGTAACACAACACTAACAACCGAGAATGGCGAGCCGCTCTTGATTGAAGGTGTACCATTCCTTTTAGACCATATCGCTATCGTTACGAAAAAGAGAGGTTCAAAGGGGGTTTGGGACAAAGGCGGCGAACCTGCTGGCGTTTTATTAACTAACAAAGAGGTATCTACCATGACAGAAAATAAAGTAGAGCCAAAGGCAGATGCCTCTGGCGATATGTTGAAAGAGATTCTCACCGCTGTTAAGGGCATTTCTGCTCGCGTGGATGAGATGGAAAAAAATCTTCCAGCACCACCACTCGTTACTGCGGCTGATAAAAAAGCTAAGAAAGATGACGATGATGATGCTCGTATGGATGACGATGACGAGGAAGAAGAAGAAGAAGTAAAGAAAGATGCAAAACGCAAACATCGTAAAGATGACGATGATGATAAAGCTCGTAAAGATGCTAAACATCACCGTAAAGATGACGATGATGATGACGATGATGATCGCAAAGATGCTGAAGGTTCAAATCCTAAAGAGCATGAAGAAGGCGAAATCAAACCTGATGATGACGAAGAAATGGCTCGCAAAGCTGACGAAGAAGAAGCGATGTATGCTGATTGTCAAGCTAAAGCAGACAGCGTATTTGCCGCATTTGGTAAATCAGCATCTCGCCCATTAAAAGGTGAAAGCGTAATGGCTTATCGCAAACGTATGTTGCGTGGCTTGCAAGCGTATTCTGATGCTTACAAAGAAGTAAATATCAATTTAATTAAAGATGAAAAACTATTGTCTATTGCAGAAAAAACAATTTTTGCTGATGCTTTGGTTGCTTCACGTTCAGATAGCACAATTGCCGCTGGTCAACTAATTGAATTGCATACCCGTGACCGTGCAGGTCGTGTAATTACGACTTTCAAAGGTGCAGTATCTTCATGGTTAGATCAATTCAAAGTGCCTGCACAACGCGCTACGAAATTTAACATTAACAACAACCAACGCTAAGAGGAAATAAGATATGTCAGCACAAATTTCTTTAAATCCTATGCAAACAACCAATGCAGTAGGTTTGTTCAATACAAACTCTGCTGGTTTTACGCAAGGTGATGCACAAGACGATCCAGCGGTTAAGTTTTTCTTAGCTGGTGGTAAATTAAGTACAGCGGCATCAACACCAATTTGGGGCGGTATTCCAATTGAAGAATTAATCCCTTCAGCGGCTACTCAACCAGGTACTGATACATTAGGCTCAACAGTTATTCAAGCATCTAGCCTAGCAACATCAACAGGTATTTGCGTGTTTAACCAAGCCTATGGTGGCATTACAACTCCGCAATCAAATGCGCCTTTGTATTCACCAGGTATGTCAGTTAACTTCTACCGTTTTGGTAGCGGTGCGCGTATTCCATTGCGTATTAACCCAGCACTTGTTTCTTTAGATGGTAGTATCATCACATCTCAAGTTTCATGGGATTTTACAAGTAACTGGATTACTACTTATGATGGCACAAACGCTTTCCCAGTTCGTATTCTAAAAATTAGCACAACAGGCAACAAAACTGTTTCTTATAACAGCGGTACTGGCAATGCTAACTGGATTACAACTGAAGCTGTTGCTTTGTGCTTAATTTAACAAGGAAGGAATAAATTATGTCAGGTTTCGCACCCTCATTTGTAACGGTAAATCCAAATCACATGATGCCTGAACTCATCATGCAATATTCTTTAGCTTCAGGTGCTTTTACGACCCTAGCTACTGAAAACCCAATGCCTCGCTTGGGTGAAGGCGATTTATACGTTTACGCTAAAAAAATTCAATTAACAACACAAGTTTCTGCTAACCAGTCACAGATTAATCAGTTGCCAAGTGCTTCTGTTATTCCTTCAATGATTAGCACAGCTACTTATCGCATTCAAACACGCGCTCAGTACGATAACTTTGACGAAGGTGCAACAGCGAACTGGGGTTACTCACTTCCTGAAGCAATGCGTTTAGGCGCGCGTCAAGGTATTGCACAACAATTGCGTAATGCGTTGTTATATGGTTTCAATCCACAAAACGGCGAAGGTCTTTTGAATACATCAGGTGCAACAACTGTTTCACTTGGTTCAGATTCAAACGGCAATACTGGTTACTCAACTTGGGATAGCGGTCAATTGGCTCAATTCTTGTTGAACTTGATCGGTAATCTAAAGGTCACTACTTTGCAAATCGGTCAACCGCTACGCTTAGTATTCCTTGCACCACAACGCTTTATTAGCCAAATCAGCTATTCAGGTGTAGTTTCATTGACACAATTCCAACGTATCGGTGCTGGTGTTGAAACTGCGGCTGGTTTAGTTGAAACTGTAGCTTCTTGGGCAGGTGGTGATGATGTTAGCTTTGCGGCTGATGATACATTGATTGGTCAAGGTGCTGGTGGTACAGATGCGATTATTCTTATCGCTCCTGAACTTAAAGTGCCAAAAGCAAATGATCGTATCAACACCAACACATTTGCTACATTGACACCAAATCAAACTGCTGTTTCATTGATGTTAACAGACGTATCAGCTCCAACAGAAATTCCAACACCAATTCCTGATGGCGGCATTACAACTCTTTACACAATGCGTTCAACTTCAGGCTGGGGTATTCGCCCTGAAGGTATCACAATTCTTTCAGCCGCTTACTAAGCTCTGTTAGATTTAAAGAAGCTCACTTCGGTGGGCTTTTTTATTTTGTTTTTATATGTATAATTAAAATACTTGTGTGATGCCGAGTATAATTTTTATGGTGGGGCTGGGTATTCCCTAAAAAGAATACCGCATCATCAGCCCTGCCACCCCCCAAAGGGAAATTGTTATGACTAAACTTTATATTGCAAATTGCTCTAAAAGAGAGCATTTATTTACTTGGATGATTCCTGAAAATCCAAAGGCTTTTTCTCATAAATTAAGAGCAGGTACACAATTCTTAATTGAACGTACAGACGATGAAGTCAATTTCATCATCAAGCAACACGAAATTTATGGGATGATGGAAGTAAGCAAGGTTACAAAAGGTTTTGGCGGTCAATGTTACCGTATTGGAAAACCTATTAGCATTGAGGCGATTGAAGCTGGTATTTCTCAATCAGATCAAGAAATGATTGATAGAGCGCAAGAGGCAAGAAGCATTACAACAGCCGCTCAAGATGACATTATTTCAAAGACTGCTCAAGAAATGGGCATCAAGCAAAAAGGTGGCATTGAATTTGAAGTAATTGAAGAAAAGAAAAATGCCGCTGATAACGATGAAAAATTTGAGCAAAAAATTGAAGTAATCCATGAAGGTATTGCTCCAAGAGGTCGCAGTCGTGCTAAAAAATAATTGAGAGGAACAATATGTCAGACCCTATTATAAGCCCACCAACCCTCGCAGGTTTTGTTACATGGTCGCAGAATGTAATGGGGCTGACATCAATTGTTATTTCACCAACTGACATTGGTTATTCTTACGCATTTCAAGTAGCAATGGATTTAGTTCCTTGTGAATTAAATCTTGCTAGTCCTGACATTTATACATTAACTGTATATAACTATGCAGGCTCTCTATTACTACAATTCCAACAAGACATTTCAGGTCAAACATTCTTTGCTCAAGCAAGAGCAAGTTATGGAATCAATAGTTTTGTTGCTGGCGTGATTAATAGTGCCGCAGATGCTTCCACATCCGAAGGGATTACCGTTCCTGTCGGATTATCTAATTTATCATTGCTTGATTTGCAACGCTTAAAAGACCCTTATGGTAGGCAGGCGACATCCTTCATGCAGACCATTGGCACTTTGTGGGGATTGACTTAATGAAACTGTGTTTGGGAGTTATTGACGTTCCTGAACCTGAAGGCAATACCACTTATGGAGTAGGACAACAGCTAGAAAATAAATATGGATTATTTTCTGTATTTGTTGATGCTCATGCAAAAGACATCATTAATGATTTAGGCAATTCTCTTGCTCGATCATTAGAAACGTACATGATAACTGGCAATGCACCGCAAAACTCATTTAAGCAAGCTGAACAAGATATTACACAGCGGTTGAAGGATTATATCACTCACGAAGAAATGGCTGGATTGGGCGTTGCTGGTGTGCCTACGCAAGCCGCTTTAGATGGATTATCTTTACGAACAAAAAGCGGTAAGAATGTTAGCAAGGTAAGAAAAGGTCAAAAGTTTAAAAAAGTATATGGCGCAAGACGACCATCATTTATTTATTCAGGTGTTTTCCAAGCATCTTTAAAAGTTTGGGTTAAGGAGTAATTGTGGCAACCATTGAAGAAACATCAGGCGCGAAGCCGCAATTAGGTGCTGGATTAGCTGAAGGCGTAAATACGTTATCGGCAAATGAAACAGTTGTCTTTACTCTATATGTAAAATTGATATTGCCTCTTGATGGATATGTATTTTGGGTTAATGCTTCATTGCTTAATCAATCTGCTATTTACAATGCAATGACTTATGGCTTTGGTGAATTTAATAATGCAGGTACAGGACTGCCACCAAACACAATTACCGCACAAGGTTCATTCCATTTTGCAACTGATCTTCAACAATTAGAAGATAGAACAACTGCATTCAATCATGTCATTTTTACATCATTAAATCTAATTCAGGATTTTAATTTAATTAATCCAAATCTAATGTATGTAGCTACTTACGAAGGATTGCGTTTTGCATTCAGTCGTAGGGATAATTATTACAAGCAAGCTGATTTGTATCACTATCGTGGTGATGCACTTTATTCCGTTATGGACACTCAGCTTATTGATAATTTAACAGGATTTGATTCAACTAGCGTTGTTGTTTCAAATAGCCTTCCAATATGGCTAACCTTGAATCAATTTTTCCCTGTTTATCCTTCATTTTTGGCTGGTCAAAACTTACCACCGCCTTATGCAACAATACACATTGATCCTGAAAAAACATTTGCATTACAGCAATTTCCGTTGCTTGATTCAGAATCAAATCCCTATCAATTAACAAGCGATACTGTGAAAATTACTATCTATGGAACTCGTAATAATGAAGCCTTGAATTTCATGAATTATGTATTGAATTATAGTATAAATACAGATAATATCGGCTTAATGAATATGCCTATTGTTCAGGATGACAAATTAACGCAATCTGAACTTGGCATTATAGCGATGAAGAAAACAATCACTTTCCAAGTCAGCTATTACCAAACGACAGTAAACAATATTGCTAGGAAGCTCATTGAATCTGCGTTTATCTCTATAACAGAAGTTTGAAGTAAGATTTTTTAATTAAAGGAGTTACATCATGGCAGTCGGTCAAGGTCAACCAGCAGTAATTAATGGCGCACTTATCACAGGTCAAGGCATCAGTTCAGTTCTTAATGTTTCTGCAAACACTTTGGTTAAAGCAACTAAAGGTCGTATTGTTAAAGTAAACGTAAACGTAGCAGGTTCAACAAATGGCGCAATTTACGATTCAGCATCAATCGCAGGTGCGGCAACAGCTAATTTGGTTGCAATTATTCCTGAAGCAGTTGGTGTTTATACATTCGATTTCCCATGCAAAAACGGAATTGTTGTTGAAACAGGTACAAGTCAAGTTGTTTCAGTTAGCTACAACTAAAAGGGGGCATCATGCCAAATATTGTTAATGTTGTTGTCAAACAACAAGTAGCACCAGCACCAAATACGCTACAACAAACAGGTGCATTTATCTCTCAAGGCGGTACAACCCTTGCGACAGGTACTTATCAACTTTTAACACAGCTTTCTGATTTAACTTCAATCCTTGCTGGATCAGTCACTATTAGTTCAGCTACATGGTCAACAGGCGTTGTTACTGTAACCACAGCATCAGCACACGGCATTCCTTCAGGTGATACAGTTTTAGGCGTTATCGCTGGAATTAGCCCAACTGGTTATGATGGCACATTCTCTTGTACTGCGACTGGAACTAATACTTTCACTTATCCGTTGGCAAGTAACCCTGGTTCTGCAACAGTAACAGGCGCAAAATTTACTTTGAATGATGTGCAAGAATTAGCGGCAATGGGAACTACATTTTTTGCTCAAGGTTCAACTGTTCCAGTTTATGTGCTTGAATTAGGTGCTGGTACTCCAGCGCAAGGCGTAATTGCATTAAATACATTCATCACTAATTCTAACTTCCAATTCTATGCGTACTTGTTACCTTCAGAATGGGATACAGAAGCAACAGCAATTAGCTTTGCAAAAGAATTTGAAGGTACAACTGCAAAAACTTATTTTTACGTTACTACAACACTTGCAACTTACAGCACTTGGGCTGGTATTAAATCAGTTCTAGCAACAGTAGAAAGCCCTTCAGCACCATTGACTGAATTTAGTGCGGCATCAATCTTTTGGACTGCATTAAGTTACGACCCAAATGCAAGTAATTTGGCTTCTCCAATGGAATACACTTTTGTTTATTCAGTAACCGCTTATTCAACACTCACTAACACGCAACAAACTCAATTGTTAGCGGCAGGCGTGAACTGGATTGGCACAGGCGCACAAGGCGGTATTAGCAATACTCTAATTGAAGGCGGTACTTTCATGGACTTAAATCCATTTAATTACTGGTATTCAGTTGATTGGGTTGCAATTCACGAACAAGAAGCTCTTGCAAATGCCATTATTAATGGTTCAAATAATTCAACAAATCCGTTGTATTACAACCAAGCTGGTATCAACTCTTTACAAAAGGTTGCTCAAGCTACAGTTAATAATGCGATTGCTTTTGGATTGGTTCTTTCTCCTGCTGTTGTTTCTGCTGTTCCTTTCTCAACTTATGTTGCTGAAAACCCAGGTGATTACTCAACAGGTACATATAAAGGCTTGAGCCTGACATTTGTACCACAACGAGGCTTCTCATCTATTACCATTTATTTAACAGCCTCTAACATCCCAAGCTAGGAGAATAAAAGATGTCAAATCCACAAGTTGTGCAAGGTACGTTAAATAGGCTGTTAGCTAATGTGGTTTATGCTGACTACCCTCAACTTAATGTAACCGCACCATATTTATCAAAAGAAGCAATTAGTTTAGCTTTCGATGGTGATACATCACTATTGATTAATACTCTTACAGGCGCAGTAACATCACCTGAACCATATATTTTTGGTACTGTGACAATGCACCTTTTAAGAACTCAAGCGTTGGCTGATGCTTACAAAACTCAAATTGAAGTAAACACTACAATGGGTTCTGTAACTATCTATCCTGACAGCGTGACATTATCACCATTTGAGTTAAATAATTGCGTTTTACAATCAATCCAAGAAGTAGCATTTGACGGTCAACAAGCAGGTTTAATCGTTCGTTTACGCGGCGTTTACTCAATTAATGCTGATTTGTATGCGGCTTCTTAATTTATAAACTTTCTATGGAGATTTCGTGATGCGAATCGACAGAAATTTGAACCTTGTAATGCAAATTCAAACTGCCAATAGCGGTACAGTATTTATTCATTCTGTATCCGTTGGCAGGGAGATTTTTGAAAAGTTTTACCTACAAATAGGAAAAGTATTTAGTCAATGTTTTGATGGAGTTAGTAGCGCACATTTGGCGTTATCTGCACCACAATTAGCATATCCAGCATTGAAATCAATTTCTATTGCTGACGGCAATTGGGAAGGTAGAGATGGCGTTAATTTTGGCTTGATTAACGAAATTAAAAGATTGACTAACGTACTTGTATCAGGCGAAAACGGATGGCAAATGTTGCCATTTGATGTTGCTGTGAAACAAAATATCTTAGATGAAGATGAAGAATCAGAAGCTATCAGCTCTTTGGTTTTTTTTACTGCAATCTCCAAAGTAGCCCCGAAGGAATTGAAAAATTCTTTCTTGGAGATGGCGGGATCATTAAGAGGGTGGGAACTTACATCATCGGATTGTACGGCGTATCTAACTGGTTTAACGACATCGACCAAAGAAGAACCTATTACAAAGAAGAAAAAGGCATCATCGGTGATTGCCTAGATTATTTGAGCAATGGTGGCTTTGGTACTTTCATTAAAGAAAATGAAGGAAAGTGGGTAGATGCTGAAGAATACAGGAATAGACACTTAACTAAATCCAATATTTTATAAAGAGCGAGTTATGGCAACGAAAAGCGTCATAGAAATAGATGTTTTAGACGAGAAATTTCAGAAATTTAAAGCTGAATTTGACAAATTTCGTGATGCTCTTGCTTCCATTCCTAAAGATATTGATAATGTCAACAGTCGGTGGAGCAAAGGCATTCCTGACAATGACAAAGTTAATAAAAAAATTCAGGACATGGGAAAAGCTCTCAAAGATACTGGCAATGAGTTTAAGAATATAGCTTTATCCACAGGCAAGATTGCATTGAATTTAGCTTCAGGAGCGATTTCAATTGCAAAGTGGCTTGCTCTAGGAAGTTTATTTACTGGCTTTGGTCTTGGAAAACTTGCTGAAAGTACAAGTGACGTTAGAAAAAGAGCGCAAGGTCTTGGAATTACAACAGGTGAATTAAGAGCGGCTGATGTCAATTTCAGTCGTTATCTTGATGTTCAAGGTACATTATCAAACATTGCCGACATTAGAAGCGACTTAAGTCGTAGGCAAATCATTAATCGCTTGGCTGGTGGCAATACCGAAGGAAAAGATATTGCTCAATTATTGCCAAGCATTATTCGTGGTGCAATCACTCAATTTAAGGCAGGCGGTCAAACGCAACAATATGCTGAAGCATTGGGATTAACTCAAGTCTTTAGCTTAGAAGAATTGCGCCGTTTATCTTCTTTAAATGAACAAGAATTAAAGAAAACTATTTCAGATTATGAAAAAGACCGTCAATCATTAGCTATTGATGATGCGGCTAGTTATGCTTGGCAAAACTTTTGGATACAATTAAAACGCTCAGGGAACTCAATTGAAACATCATTAATTAAAGGTCTTGAACCATTAACGCCACAGCTTGAGAAGTTTTCAAAAGTAATGGCTGGATTAATTGATGATTTCTTTAAAAATCATGATGTAAAAAAACTCATTGATGATTTGGCTACAAGAATAAAAGATTTTGTTACTTATCTTGGAAGCAAACAATTCAAACAAGATTTCAATGACTTTTTGACTAATGTTGGCAAAGTAAAAACTGCGCTAGGAATATTAGTTGATTCTGTTATTTGGACTGCTAACTTTTTAAAAAATCCATCAAAATGGTTTTCTGAAAATGCAGAAAAAACAGCCAATACACCAATTGTTATTCAAAAAACTACAGAACCCAATGAAATAATTAAAAAATTGGCAGAATGGGGGATTATTCCTACTTCTCAAGAATTATTTGGAAAAAATAAATCTTTAGCTGAACGCAATTTTAACCCTGGTAATCTTAAATATGTTGGACAGCAAGGCGCAACATTGGGCGCAGGTGGCTTTGCTAAATTTGCTAACGATCAAGCAGGACTTCAAGCTCTTGCAACTCAATTAAATTTATATGACACAGGCAAATCAAAAGCCGCTGGATATAAAAAGATTGATACTATTGCAGACATTATTAAACTTTATGCGCCTGTTGGGGCTGAAAATAGTGCTGAATCAGTTAAAAATTATATTGCTTTAGCATCAAAAAGTGCTGGCGTTGGTGCAAATGAGCATATTGATTTTAGTAAAAATCCTGAAACTCTTTATGCGCTTATATCAGCAATTTCTAAGATGGAAAGCGGAAAAGATAGATTTACGCCTGCTCAAGTTAAAGTTCTTGTTCAAAATAATACAGGCGGCAATGCTATTGCTACTGCTCATGCGTTGCCTGGGGGTCAAGGTTCATGATAACTACAGAACAAATACAATTTTCATACAACAATGAAATCACGCCTATTATTTTGCAAAACGGCATTGCTTCAAATTATCCTGATGGCGTATTGCCAATAGCAACATTATTTCAACAATACTATCAAGACAATCAAAATTATTTTGCCTTATTCAAACCTTTGCCAAATAGCACATTGGAAGAATGGCAAGTTGCTGAATATCCTTTTGCTAGTTTAGTTGTTGCCGCAAATGCAGTCATTCAACAGCCTTTAAAAGTAAGTATGCTAATGATTGCACCAGCGCAAAATAATGGTGGCTATCCATTAAAAACATCAGTTATTACCGCAATAAAAGCACAGCTTGATACTCACATATTACAAGGCGGTTCTTTTGTCGTTGTAACGCCAGCATACACATATAATAACTGTTTGCTTACATCAATTCGTGATGTAACAGAACCTAGCAATAAACAGGTACAATCACTTTATCAATGGGATTTTGTTCAGCCATTAATTACTCAACAAGCGGCACAACAAGTGTTGGGAAATCTTATGAATAAAATTCAAAATGGACAACCAACGCCAACTAATATTGGTGGAACGGCAGGCTGGAATAGCACACCGCCTAATTATCCAAACTTCTATAATACGAATGTATCATGACATTAATAAACTTTAATCCATCGCCGCTATCAAATTTTCAATTCCAGCCAACATTGGATGGAGTTCCTTACGTTGCGATAGTCACTTGGAATGTTTATGGTGAACGATACTATATTTCAATTTATGATTCTTATCGCAATTTGATTATGTATCGACCAATTATCGGTTCACCTGATGATTATTCAATCAATTTAGTATTTGGGTACTTTTTTACTTCAACGCTTGTATATCGTGTATCAAGTAATAATTTTGAGATTACGCCATAATGCGGTATTACACGATCACAATTAGCCCTAGTTCTGAATCAAAAAAAACATTTACGCCTATTACATATACAACTTTAAATGCTAATGGTAGTGATAATGGTTCAGCATTGATGATTGATTTAGATGTATATCAGAATTGGTATCATCAGCCTTCACAAAATGGCTATTTAAAAATAAGCGGTGTTTCATTTACTGATCTAAATGCTTCAGCAAACTTTGTAAATGCCACAATAACTATTGCTGTAGGTATGTCAGCAGGATTGCCACTTGCAAATCCAAATCAAAAAGGTGAAGTCATTAACGGAACTGTCATTCAATGTTTTGGTAATTGGCAAGGTACTGAAGTTAGCTTAGATTTTATTATTGCAGGATTGGCTTTTGCCGCTCCTGAAAATCCATCTAACTTTTATTTTAATTGGCAACAAGGACAAACCTTAGAGCAAGCAGTTAGAAATTCATTAAATATTGCATATCCAACATTAGAAATATTTGGTTCTTATAGTCCAAATTTGGTTTACACAGAAGATCAAGCTGGCAATTATCAAAATCTTTCTCAATTTTCTGATTTTGTAAATCAAATCAGCAAACAGATAAATTCAGACCCAAATTATTTGGGCGCATCAATTGGCTATAATAATCAAGGATTTATTATTTCTGATGGAACGCAAGAAGCCAAAAAAACCAATATTAATTATACTGACATTATTGGCAATCTAACTTGGATTGATGTTTCTACTATTCAAGCTAAATTAGTCATGAGAAGCGATTTAAATGTTGGTCAATATATTTCATTTCCTAGATCATCGCCTGTTATTAATGTGGTCAATAGTTACTCGCAAAATAGAAATGATATTTCGTTTCAAGGTGTATTTATGATTAATAGAATCCGTCATGTTGGAAATAATCGACAATCTGATGCAAATAGTTGGGTAACTATTATTGATTGCGTAATTCCAGCTTCATTGCCTTCAGGAGTAACGCCATCATGAGCGCAGGACAAAAAACGCCGTTTTCGGTATCAATGAACAACTTTGTAAAACAAAAAGTTGGTGATAATCAAAATATTCAAGGCTTAATTCTTCCATGTACCGTTATTGCTGTAGAAGGTTCAATGGTTACTGTTAATTTTGAATTATTGCCTTCAGAATTTACATTCCCTCAAGTCACTTGTCCTATTGCTGAACCACAATATATTCGTATGCCAATTCAAGTTGGAGATACAGGCGTATGTATTTCGGCAAGCACTCGACTTGGTGGAATATCAGGTCTTGGAAAAGGCAAAGCTCCTTTAAGCAATCCAAGTAATTTAGGCGGTCTTATTTTTGTGCCTATTGGCAATACAAATTGGTTTAGCGTTAATCCTGATATTTTATTTATGTATGGAACAGGTGGCGTAGAACTAACAACAATTAATCGTGATTGTTCATTAATACTAAATTCATCAGGCATTACTATTAATTTAAATGGCGGTAATTTAAATATCAATAATGGCAATGTGACCATTCAAGACAATCTTACTGTACAAGGCACGATTACAGGTGAAGATGGATTTAATATTAGCGGCGGTGGTGGCGGTACTGTTAATATTACAGGTACAATATTTAATAACGGTAAAAACATTGGCAGTACACATGAGCATAGCGGTGTACAAACTGGTGGCAGTAATACTGGCGCACCAATTTAGGGGTAAAAGATGCGTACTTATGGTAGAACATTTGATGAAAACGGAAATGCAACTTGGACAGAGATTGTTGAAACTTCCTATATTTGGCTTGCAACCCTTACTCAAACATTGCGTTTGAATCAAGGCGAAAGTCCTTTCTATGGGAATTATGGCATTCCTGCTGAACAATCAGTCATGACACAAATTGCACCTGATTCAGCAATTACAAGAACGCAAAGCCAATATGCACCTTACTTTTCAAGTTTAGTTGTAACCAAAAGCCAAGTATCTGCACAGCCGACTTATTATATTTCGGCGGTTTTTACAAATGGCACTATAATCAATAGTACAGTAGCTTCTTAGAGGTTTATATGACAACAATTACATCCGCAGGCGCAGTTCCTAGTTTACCAACTGACTTATTAAATGCTGAAATTGCGGCGGCAACTGCATTATCACCTGGTTTAACTGCGAATCTACCAGGTTCGTTAATTGAAGATATGGCTTCAACTGCCGCAGGTGCAGTCGTTGTTATAGACCAAGCTGAAGCTGATTTAATTAATTCAATTAGTCCATATACAGCCAATGCCGCAATTCTTTATCCTTTAGGAGCTGTTTATGGCGTACAACAAGGTCAAGGTTCTAATACATCCGTTTACGTTACTTTTACTGGTAATGCTGGTTTTGTTATTCCTATTGGCTTTGTTGTTAGTGATGGTAACTATCAATATAGCGTTCAAGATGGTGGCATTATTAGTGCTAGTGGGCAAAGTCCTGCTCTCTATTGTTTAGCATTAACTTCAGGCTCTTGGGCTGTTCCAGTTGGTACTGTGACACAACTTGTCACTTCAGTTCCTAGTGGATATTCTTTAAGCTGTACTAATTTGACAGCAGGCATAACAGGCACATCATCTCAATCGTTGCAATCTTATCAAGCACAAGTTATACAAGCTGGATTGGCAACTGCTCAAGGCGCACCAAATTTCTTAAAAACACAACTAATGAATGTAAGCGGTGTTCAACAAAATTTGGTTTCAGTTCGTGTTCTTGGTACAAACTCTTGGGAAGTAATTTGTGGTGGTGGCGATCCTTATCAAATTGCAAATGCAATTTTTAATGGCGTTCCTGATATTTCTGTTTTGACTGGCTCAACTTTAGAAGTTGCTAATTTTACGGCGGCAAATCCTGGTGTTGTAACAACAAACTTAAATCATGGTTATTCAACAGGTCAAGTAGTACACATTGCAGGCGTAACGCCAAGTGGTTATAACGCAACTTATACAATTACAGTATTAACAGAAACAACTTTCAGCGTTGGCGTGAATACATCAAGTTATGGGGCTTATACAAGCGGTGGCGTTGTAACACCTAATTTGCGTAATGTAACAGTAACAGTTTCAGACTATCCTGATAATTACAGCATTACATTTGTAAATCCACCTGTTCAAACAGTTTCGATTACTATTACTTGGAATACTATTTCGACTAATATTGTTTCACCAACAACAATTGCATCTTTGGCAACGCCTTCAATTGTTTCATATATCAATGGAATTTATGTAGGACAGCCAATTAGCGTATTTGAATTGCAAGAAGCGTTCCAAAAAGCAGTTGAACCGATTTTAGATGTTTCATTGATTTCTAAAATTAATTGTTCTGTGGCGATCAATGGAATTGTTACTGCTCCAGCATCAGGCACATTGTTGATTTATGGCGATCCTGAAAGTTACTTCTCAACTTCAACAGGCTTGGTAACGATTGTTCAAGGATAATTATGCTAACTCAAATTCTGCCAAGCTATCTTTATCAACAATATTCAAATGATAATACTACGCCTTATTTGCAAGCATTTTTTACTGCTTACAATAATACTGCTCAAAATTATTTAAATACATTTAATAATCTTGAATTGCCTGTATATACAAATGCAAATATTTCGGGCGTATTATTAGATTGGGTAGCTTATGGAATTTATGGCATTCAAAGACCTTCTTTATCTGCTCCAACAGGATTATCGCCTTTAGGTGTTTACAACACAGAACCATATAATGTAACTGCATATTCGCAAAATGTTACATCATCTCCTGCCAATACTTATACGGTAACTGATGATTATTTTAAACGCATTATTACTTGGAATTTTTATAAAGGGGATGGGTTTCAATACAATACTCAATGGCTGAAAAGGCGCATTTATCGGTTCTTAAATGGTACTAATGGTGTTGACCCTGTAATACAACAAACTTATTCAGTAAGTGTTGCATATCCATCAACTAATAATGTTACAATCACCATCACAAACAACACTATTGGGCAAATATTTAAAGCGGCATTGGCTGATGGTGTTTTAAATGTGCCTTTCCAATATATTTACACAGTAGTTTTAGTTTGAGGTGAGTTATGACGATTCAACTTTATGCAAACAACGCAAAAACAACGCTTGCTTCTGCGATTACTAGCACTCAAACAAGCATTACTGTTGCACCTGGTACTGGAGCTGAATTTCCAAATCCAACAACAGGTCAAGCATTTAAAATTACTTTAGTCAGCGCAACTTCTTCATCTACTTATGAAATTTGTTTATGTACCTCAATATCAGGAGATACTTTAACAATTGTTCGCGCTCAAGAAGGCACAACTGCCCTTCCATTTTTATTAAATGATATTGTTGGTAATTTTGATACTGCCGCAGTTATGGCAGATTTGGTTCAATCAGAACAATTGCAAACAATGTATTATGAATATGCTGTTGCAACTGGTTCAGCAAATGCAATTACATCAACCATTCCATCTAATTTAACAGCGGTTACTGATGGCATGAGCATTATTATTAAATCTGCTTATGCAAATACAGGCGCAACAACATTAAATCTTACATTGGGATCAACATCAACTGGCGTAATTCCAATTGTAAAAGGCAATAATACATCTTTAATTGCAGGTGATATTCCTGCCGCTGGTTATCCTTTAAGTTTAACTTATAGCTCAACATTTAGTGCTTGGGTTTTAACCGATGCGAGCGTTGTTTTAACGCCTTATGCTTTGATTAATAGTCAGGCATTTACAGGAACACCAACTGTTCCAACTGCGCCATATAATGACGATAGCTACATTATTGCTAATACTCAATGGGTACAAAATCAATTAGCTAATTATGCGCCAATTTATAGTCCAACTTTTACTGGCACACCTTTTGCTCCTACTGCATCAACTGGAACAAATACAAATCAAATTGCTACTACGGCATTTGTTCAAGCAAATTTGGGTCTTGGTTATAATCAAACATGGCAAAATGTAACTTCTAGTAGAGTTGCTGGAACAACTTACACTAATAGCACAGGAAAACCAATTATGGTAAGTGCTTATATTAATGGATTTAATTCTGATTTGCCTAACATTGCAATTGTTGTGAATGGATTAACTATTAATGATGTAGATAGTGGAACAGGAGTTGGATCAATTGGTGTTTATGGCATTGTTCCTAATGGATCAACATATTCTGTTGTTGTTTCTACTGGTGGAGTTAGTGTTACATTAAATTGGTATGAATTAAGATAAGGAAAAAATTATGAGTTATAACTATGGAAGTCCAATTACAGGAACTTTACTTTCAACA
>Ga0316225_1001656_pt1 | contig 20198 bp, 18 predicted proteins | sample TBH18015metaG_FD_206010 | JGI IMG/M metagenome (GOLD analysis project Ga0316225, IMG submission 206010) | Freshwater microbial communities from Trout Bog Lake, Wisconsin, USA - TBH18015 | ecosystem: Environmental > Aquatic > Freshwater > Lake > Hypolimnion/Profundal zone | place: USA: Wisconsin... | reverse complement strand
CCATTTCAGTTTTACTAAGTACTTTAAATGCGTCTTCGTCAACCTCTTCCCACCCATGCGTATTTATTGGACAATTTTTATTCACTAAATGCTTCCGCAAGATTTAAAAAATGGGTCTTAATCAGTCGTAATACCCAGCTTTTTTAACAAGGAATCAAGCTCATCAAACTGACTAAAGCGGATTCTGAGTTCCCCGCCCTTGCCTTTGAGCTTAAATTCCGCATTTAAGCCAATTAAATCCGCAATTTCTTGCGTTAAACGGTGTATGTCTGCATCTTGGCCTACGTTACTGGAGGTGCTGGATGCTTTTTTAGCCTTTTTATCCCCTATCTGACCGCCAGCCAAAACTAGCGCCGTAGCCATTTTTTCGGCTTCGCGAACCGAGAGTCCCTGAGCCGCAATTTTCTGGGCTAGAGCAACCTGACTGACGCCAGGCAATGGGAGCAAAGCGCGTGCATGCCCCATATCAATTTCTCCAGCCAACAGCATTGTCTGAACTGGTTTAGCGAGCTGACTCAAACGCAAAAGATTACTAATAGCACTACGTGACTTGCCAACCGCCTTGGCTGCTTGTTCGTGAGTAAAGCCAAACTCTTCAATTAATCTTGCTAAACCCTGCGATTCTTCAAGAGGATTTAAATCCTCACGCTGCATATTTTCAACCAAGGCCATTGCCGCCGCCGCTTGATCGTCCGCACCAGAAACCAGCACCGGCACTTCTTTTAAGCCAACCAAGCCTGCCGCACGAAAGCGCCTTTCACCAGCAATAATTTCATATTTACCAGCGCCCACCAAGCGCACCAACAATGGCTGCATGACCCCCTGTTCGCGAATGCTTTCAGCCAACTCTTGCAATGCGCCCGCTTCCATTTTTTGACGCGGCTGATACTTGCCAGCCTGCAGTGCCGTTAGAGGCAAGCGGTTGATTTCTGTGACGGGGGTTGCTTTCTGCGATTTCTCACCAAGCAATGCTTCGAGCCCGCGGCCCAAGCCTTTTTTCTTTATAGCAACCATGATTTCCTAAAGTGTTCTCCGCCTTTACATTTGTTTAATGCGCTCAACCATCTCAGCACCAAACTCTAAATATGCCTTTGCACCACGCGATGACCTATCAAAGGCAACCCCAGGAAGCCCATAGGACGGGGCTTCAGCAAGTCTCACATTGCGTGGAATGATGGTCTTAAATACTTTATCGCCAAAATGCTCTAGCAGCTGATCTGATACTTGCTGCTGTAGCGTCATGCGCGCATCAAACATCACCCTCAATAATCCAATAATCACGAGATCTGGGTTTAAGTTTGCGTGGACCTGTTTAATGGTGTTCACCAAGTCAGACAATCCTTCTAATGCAAAATATTCACATTGCATTGGCACGATCACGCCATTAGCGGCACATAATCCATTCAAGGTAAGTAGCGATAGCGCAGGGGGGCAATCGATCAAAATAAAATCGTAGTCATTTGCAACTTCTGCAAGCGCATCTTTCAAGCGTTGCTCGCGTGAGCCTAAATCCACCAACTCAATTTCAGCGCCCGCTAAATCTCTATTCGCAGGCAAGACATCAAAACTCGAGCTTTCACATCGCTGTGTACAACCTTTCACAGAGGCAAGACCAATCAATACTTGATAAACACTGTTATTCAAATCGGCTTTTTCAATGCCAGAACCCATCGTTGCGTTTCCTTGCGGATCGAGGTCTACTAACAAAACGCGTTGATTGTGACCCGCTAAACCTGCGGCTAAATTAACGGCTGTGGTTGTTTTTCCAACGCCGCCTTTTTGATTCGCAATACAGAATATTTTTGCCATAGCTACTCTCCGTGAGCCCGCTCTAAAGGGGTCATTTTCTCACGGGGTGTTAATACCAAGAGATGTCTTTCTACAGCCAAATTCGGGATACGCAGTGGTTCATCCGCCACCAAAAGCCAATCGTCCATATTCACATCCTCCATCTCTTCATTCGCTTTTTTGCCTTTCATTGCAAAAACCAAACCATTGGGCTTTAAGAGGGGATATGAAAGCTCCAGAAACCGCGCCAAATTAGTAAATGCACGCGAAATCACCGCATCAAATTGATTTGGTTGTTGCACCGCAACAACTTCTACACGCTCACTAAGCACTTCAATATTCTTTAATTTCAGCCTCCCGCGAATGTGCTGCAAAAACGCTGTTTTCTTGCGAACAGCCTCAATTAAGGTCAAGCGCCATTCTGGCTGCAAAATCGCAATTGGAATGGCAGGCAAACCGCCGCCGGATCCTAAGTCTGCAATTTTTGGAAATGGCACACGAAAGAATTGCCCCATCACTGGTAAAACGGCAATAGAATCAATGAGATGCAATCTGACAGACTCTTGCTCACCCTCGATCGCAGTCAAGTTATGGACCCGATTCCATCGTCCCATCTCATGCAAAAATAACTCTAAATTGGCAATATTTTCTGCGCTTAGGTCTAAACCCAACTCTTGAATACCCAATGCTAGGAGGTCCTGGCTCACGCTAACTCTTGGGAGCGGCCCAAGCCCTTTTTGAGATGCACCAATAGCAATGAAAGGGCGGCTGGGGTCACCCCTGATATTCTACCGGCCTGACCTAAAGTTGCAGGCTTGTGTAAATTGAGCTTTTGCTGAACCTCTTTAGAGAGACCCAAAACCTGCGTGTAGTCCAATGATTCTGGCAGGGGGTAGTTCTCGTTATGCTCTTGACGGGTAATTTCTACAGCCTGCCTATCTATATAGCCTCGATACTTCACTGAAATCTCAACCTGATCTGCGATCTGTTGCGCCAGCCTAGAGTCTTCATCCAAGACTCCTGGAGACCACATTCCTCCAGATAAGCTTGTGAGCGCCTGATAAGTCACCCCTGGGCGCCTCAAAATATCAGCCAAAGTGCCCTCGTGGGATAAATCTTGGCCCAATAGGCCAGCCACTGCAGAGGCAGACTCGTGTTTGGGCCCAACCCAAATTTCCTGTAAACGAGCTGTTTCACGTGAAACAGCCTCTTGTTTTCTGCAGAACACTGCCCATCGATAGTCGTCCACCAAACCTAAATCACGGCCGATTTTTGTTAGGCGCATATCTGCATTGTCTTCTCTCAGGCTTAGCCGATATTCAGCACGACTAGTAAACATGCGATAGGGCTCTTGAACACCCCGAGTAATGAGGTCATCAACTAGCACTCCGATATAAGCCTCGCTACGCTTAGGCAGCCAAGGCTCTTTGCCTTGAGCCGCAAGTCCAGCATTAATTCCAGCCAACATACCCTGAGCTGCCGCCTCTTCATAGCCTGTAGTGCCATTAATCTGACCAGCAAAATAGAGGCCGGAGATCGCCTTTGTTTCTAAACTGTGGCGCAATTGGCGCGGATCGAAGTAATCATATTCAATCGCATACCCAGGTCTAACGATAACTGCAGACTCTAAACCCCGAATGCTTCTAACTAAATTCCACTGGACATCGAAGGGTAAGCTGGTAGAAATACCATTCGGATAAAACTCATGCGTTGTTAAGCCCTCTGGCTCTAAAAAGATTTGATGGCTGTTTCTAGAGGCAAAGCGATGAATCTTGTCTTCAATAGAAGGGCAGTAGCGTGGGCCAACACCCTCAATCACACCGGTATACATCGGCGAACGATCTAAACCAGCACGAATAATGTCATGTGTCTGTTCATTTGTATGGGAAATCCAGCAAGGAACCTGTCTAGGATGCTGCTCTGGACGACCCAAATAAGAAAACACGGGAACCGGATCCAAATCTCCAGGTTGTTCAAGCATGACCGAGAAATCAATGGTGCGGCCATCAATTCGAGGTGGAGTGCCAGTCTTGAGCCTTCCCTGCGGGAGCTTTAGCTCCTTCAATCTGGCCGATAAAGACACCGCCGCCGGATCCCCAGCGCGGCCACCAGCATAGTTGTTGAGGCCTACGTGAATTCTGCCATCCAAAAAGGTTCCCGCAGTCAGCACCACCTTTTTGGCCATGAATTCTAGGCCCATCTGGGTAATAACACCCTGAACCTCGTCACCCTTAACCAATAAATCATCAACAGCTGCCTGGAATAGACTGAGATTCTCTTGGTTCTCAAGTCGTCGGCGAATAGCTGCCTTATATAAAACCCTGTCACCTTGAGCGCGAGTAGCTTGAACTGCAGGCCCTTTACTAGAATTCAAAATCCTAAACTGAATGCCAGCTTCATCTGTTGCGGCTGCCATTGCACCACCCATGGCATCAATTTCTTTGACTAAGTGGCCCTTACCAATGCCACCGATAGAGGGGTTGCAACTCATAGCGCCCAAGTTTTCAATGCTGTGCGTAATAAGCAGGGTGTCGCAACCCATACGGGCCGAGGCAAGGGCGGCCTCAGTCCCGGCGTGACCGCCTCCGACCACTATGACATCAAAACTCTTGGAATAACGCATGATTTGCCTCAGATAGGGCGATGATCATAGCATTTTGTATGTTTCACGTGAAACAAAAACAACAAACAGTCTTAAACAATCAACAATAAAATTTGTAAGTCATTGATTTTATTGTATATTTATACATAGAATGAATTTTCACTCGCCAGAACCGCACAACACTAGAGCCATTACAATCGGAAAATGGACCTATCTATAGCACCAAAATTATTAGAACTACAGGGGCGTACAAGATCATTCATACGCGACCAAATCATTCCTTTAGAAAACGATCCGCGTCAAGATGAGCATGGCCCATCCGAGGAGTTACGAAAAGAATTAATTGAGCTTGCGCGTCGCGCAGGCTTGCTAACGCCGCATGCATCCATTGAGATGGGCGGTTTGGGGCTCACTCATTCAGAAAAAGCTGTTGTATTTGAAGAGGCGGGCTACTCATGGTTAGGGCCAACAGCCATGAATATTCACGCTCCGGATGAAGGCAACATTCACTTGCTAGAAGAAATAGCCACGCCAGAGCAAAAAGAGCGCTGGCTAAGACCCTTAGTGGCGGGGAAAATTCGCTCTTGTTTTGCAATGACCGAGCCCGCGCCGGGAGCTGGGTCAGACCCATTAATGCTAATGACTACCGCCATCAAAGATGGTGATGACTATCTCATTAATGGAACCAAGTGGTTTATTACTGGGGCGGATAGGGCAGATTTTGCAATCATCATGGCGCGACTTGAAGATGGCACTGCAACGATGTTTCTTTCTGATATGAAAGCAGCTGGAATTAAATTAGTACGCAATATGGACGCGCTTGATAGCTGCTTTACTGGTGGTCATGGCGTTCTTCAGTTTACGAACTTACGTGTTTCTACAAATCAAATATTGGGCGAGCTTGGAAAAGGATTTAAAAATGCTCAGGTTCGTTTAGCACCCGCACGACTTACGCATTGCATGCGCTGGCTTGGTCAAGCGCGAAGAGCGCAAGATATTGCCATCGCCTATGCGCAACGAAGGCACGCCTTTGGCAAAGCCTTGGGAGAGCATGAGGGCGTAGGTTTCATGATTGCAGACAATGATATGGATCTGCAAACCTCCCGGCTTCACATTGCACATACTGCATGGCTCTTGGATCAAGGGCAGCGCTGCAACTTTGAATCAAGCCGTGCGAAAGTAATTTGCTCTGAAGCAGAATGGCGCGTTGTAGATCGCTGCGTACAAATTTTAGGCGGTCAAGGCGTTACCGGCGAAACACAACTCATGAGAATCTTTAAAGATATGCGCGGCTTTCGTATTTACGACGGCCCAAGCGAAGTGCATCGCTGGAGTATGGCGCGCAAACTCATTGGGAGCAAAGATACAAAGTGATAGAGCTCGACCAGCTTTTTAGATTAGAAAATAAAACCGCTCTCATTACTGGAGCTTCTAGAGGCATCGGAAAACATGCTGCATTGCTATTGGCCCAATCAGGAGCGAAGGTAGCGCTTGCATCTAGGCGCATTGGTCAACTGCAAGCTACCGTTGATGAAATTATTAATCTCGGTGGAGAAGCAAAAGCATTTGAAATGGATGTTACAAGCAAGAAAAATGTGACTAAATGCTTTGATCAAATTATTGAATGGTCAACCCCAACCATCATTATTAATAATGCCGGTGTCAGCACCACCGGTAAATTGCTTGATCACAGCGAAGAAGATTGGGATCGCATTATCGACACAAACTTGAAAGGCTCTTGGCTGGTTGCAACTGAAGCAGCAAGAAGGCTAATTGCAACATCCAGCCCCGGCAGCATTGTGAATATTGCCTCCATTTTAGGAGAGCGTGTTATCGGTGGTGCGGCGCCATATGTCATTTCTAAGGCGGGCGTTATACAAAGCACCAAGGTCATGGCCCTTGAGCTTGCGCGCCATCAAATTCGAGTAAATGCGCTATTGCCTGGCTATGTCATCACAGATCTGAATCGTGAATTTTTACTTAGTGAAGCTGGTCAAAAAATTTTGCCGCGCATACCTTCGCGCCGCTTTAATAATCTTGACGATTTAAATGGCCCCTTGTTGCTACTTGCATCGGATGCGAGCATGGCGATGACCGGCTCAACCATTGCGGTCGATGGCGGACACCTGGTAAGTGGTTTGTAACTCCGCATAAATAAACGCCATGACAAAATTCGCCTTTGAAGAATCGCTTGCCACTTACTTAAAGGGTATTGGCCTTACCAAGGGCCCGGTCCAGTTTAGCCAATTAACCGGCGGTCAGTCCAACCCCACATTTAAAGTCAGCAGTGGCAACGACCATTTTGTACTTAGAAAAAAACCTGCTGGGGTTTTATTGCCATCAGCACACGCAGTCGACAGAGAATATAGAGTAATGAAGGCTCTTGCCAACACCGGGGTAGCAGTGCCCAAAATGTTGGCTTATTGTGAAGATGAAAGCGTCATTGGGACAGCATTTTTTATGATGGAGTTCTTAGATGGGCGAGTTTTTATTGACCAATCTCTGCCAGAACTCCAAGCGAGGGAGCGTGGGGAAATTTATGCAGAAATGAATCGCACGATTGCCACAATCCACAAACAAAATTATGCATCACTTGACTTAGAGGGCTTTGGAAAACCAGGAAATTACTTTGCAAGGCAAATTACACGTTGGTCACGTCAAGTCCGCGAGGCCAATATTCCCATTCCCGATTCACTGAATAAATTAATGGAGTGGCTACCAGAACACATTCCAAGTGAAGATGAAACCACACTGATCCATGGCGACTTTCGTATGGATAATTTAGTTTTTCACAAAACTGAACCGCGCGTCATTGGGGTTTTGGATTGGGAACTCTCGACCTTGGGTAACCCTTTGGCAGATTTTGCATACCAATGCATGGCCTGGAGAATTGCGCCAGCCCTATGGCGCGGCATACAAGGCTTGGACCTTGTTGCTTTGGGCATCCCAAGCGAAGCAGAATATATCACCATGTACGAAAAACAGATTGGAAGACCGGTGGCGGAACATTGGGCCTTCTTGATGGCCTACAACCTATTTAGAATAGCGGCGATTTTGCACGGCATTACAAAGCGCGCATTAGATGGAAATGCAAATGCCAGTGATGCAATTGAGAATGGTAAAAAAGCAGGGGCACTCGCCGACATCGGCTGGTTTTGCGTACAACAATAAAAACTATTTCTTTTTAATAAAGACGCCGACCAAGCCGCGACGAAATGCCATTACGCAGAAAATAAATATCAATCCAGTCACAATGGTGACCGACTCGCCCAGAGAGTTAAACCAGGAAACTCCAGTAAGCTGAGATAAAAAACCGCCAATCTCGCCGACCCGGTGCTCCAGAAGCACAATGACTAAAGCGCCTACAAGCGGGCCCGCCATAGTGCCCACTCCACCAACTAGGGTCATTAAGATGACCAAGCCCGACATTGTCCAGTGTGCGTCAGTGAGTGTTTCAAAACCCAACACCAAAGCCTGAACACTGCCAGCCAAACCTGCAAGCGCTGCAGATAAAACAAATACTAAAAATTTAAAGCGATTGACGTTATAGCCCAAAGAAATGGCGCGGGGCTCATTCTCTTTGATTGCCTTCAAAATTTGTCCGAAAGGGGATGAAGTTACTCTATTGATGAATAAGAATCCACCAACAACTATAACCAAAACCAAGAAGTACAAATTCAAATCATTCTGAAGATCAATCAAACCAAATAACTCGCCCCTCGGAATACTTTGAAAACCATCCTCGCCGCCGGAAATCGGCGCTTGCAGACAAATGAAATAAAACATTTGCGCCAGCGCTAGAGTAATCATGGAAAAATAAATCCCTTGGCGCCGAATCGCCAAACCCCCAATTAAAGCGCCCAAGGCTGCGGCGAATAAAACACCAATCACAATCCCAGCGGCAGGACCAACCCCTAAATCTCGCATAAAGTAGCCAATGCAATATCCCGCACCACCAAAAAATGCAGCGTGACCAAAAGACAAAAGGCCAGTGTAGCCAAGCAATAAATTAAATGCCGCCGCAAATAAAGCAAAGCATAAAATTTTCATTAAAAAGATTGGATAAGCAACAAATGGTGCGACTATGGCCAACCCAATCAATAAAATCAAAAATGAGTGCTTAGGTAGATTCATTTTTCTCGCCCAAACAATCCAGCCGGTCTAAACAACAGAACGATCACCATAATCGCGAAAACCACTGTGCTGGAGGCTTGTGGATAAAACACCTTCGTTAATCCCTCGACCAAACCCAAGCCCAAACCAGTGACAATCGATCCCATAATCGATCCCATACCACCAATAACAACAACAGCGAAAACGGTAATAATGAGATTTGAGCCCATCAATGGAGAAATTTGAATAATGGGTGCCGCAAGAACACCAGAAAACGCGGCAAGCGCAACACCAAACCCATAAGTCAGAGTTGTCATCAATGGAAAATTAACGCCAAAGGCCTGAACCAACTTTGGATTTTCAGTGCCAGCACGCAGGTAAGCGCCAATACTGGTTTTTTCTATGACATACCAAGTTGCAAAACAAACGGTTAGCGAAGAAAAGACTACCCAAGCACGATAGTTTGGCAAAACCATAAAGCCCAAGTCCGTAGCGCCGCTCAATCCTTCCGGAGCACTATATGCCAAACCAGAAGCGCCGTAAATGGAGCGGAGAACGCCCTCAATAAACAAGGTGAGACCGAAAGTCAGCAAAAGACCATATAAATGATCGAGTTGATATAGGTGCCTTAACAACAAACGCTCAAGCACAATGCCGACCAAACCGACAATAAGTGGGGATAGCAAAAGCATCACCCAATAGTTGACTCCAAAATACTGCCCTGCCATCCAAGTAACAATAGCGCCCAGCATAAACATGGCGCCATGGGAAAAATTAATCACATTAAGAAGGCCAAAAATAACCGCCAACCCCAAACTCAGGATTGCATAAAAACTCCCGTTAACCAGTCCCAGAAGGAGCTGGCTTAACAGAGCAGAGCTAGAAAGACCGAAGATTTCCAAGATTTATTTATTTAATAAAGCACACTTTGAATCAGGCGGAATAGTGAACGCCTTTTCCCCTGACAGTGTGGATACTAATTTGTAATAATCCCACGGGCTCTTCACTTCGGCCGGGGTCTTAACTTCGTACAAGTACATATCATGAACCATGGTTCCATCTTTACGAATGTACCCATTCTTTGTGAACATATCGTTAATTTTGGTTTTGCGTAACTGAGCCATCACCTTATCCGAATCATCCGTACCCGCAGCCTTAACTGCGTTGAGATAGGTCATTGTTGATGAATAATCGCCAGCTTGAACCATGCTTGGCATACGCTTCATTTTTTCCATAAACCGACCGGCAAACTTGCGGGTTTGATCATTCTGATCCCAATACCATGCTGTTGTCGCCAAGAGGCCCTGCGCATTCTTAATACCAATCGCATGAACATCAGTAATGAACACCAACAAGCCAGCAAGCTTCATGGTCTTAGTAATGCCAAACTCATTGGCGGCTTTAACAGAGTTAATGGTATCGCCACCAGCATTCGCAAGACCAAGAACTTGAGCCTTCGAATTTTGCGCCTGTAACAAGTAAGAAGAAAAATCGCTAGCGTTCAGTGGGTGCTTTACATCACCCAAAACTTTACCGCCATTAGCAACAACAACATTAGCGGCATCTTTCTCCAATGCGTAACCAAAAGCATAGTCGGCTGTTAAAAAGTACCAGGTTTTAAGGCCTTTATCCATCATGCCTTTGGCGGAACCATTTGCCAGTGCAATGGTGTCATAAGTGTAGTGAATCGTGTATGGGCTGCACTGCTCATTTGTTAGAGCTGAGGTGCCCGCACCGTTGTTAATATAAATGCGTTTTTTCTCTGCAGCCACTTTTGAGGTCGCCAACGCTGTACCAGAATTAGTTCCACCAAAGACAACACTTACGCCATCTTGATCAATCCATTCTCTTGCTTTCGATGCGGCAATATCGGCCTTGTTTTGGTGATCCGCAGAAACAATTTCAATTTTTCTTCCCAATACGGTACCGCCAAAATCAGCAACCGCCATCTTTATTGCCTCTAAGCCTCCCTGACCATCAATATCGGCATACAAGCCAGACATATCGGTAATGAAACCGATTTTTAAGGGGGCTTGATCAGCCGCATTAGCACCACCAGAAACCGCAGTCAGGGCTGCAACCGCCAAAGAAATTAAAGTTCGCTTCATTATTTTTCCTTTAAAAAATAAAAACTCAATCAAACACCGAGATACCCATTTAACAATTCTTCTTTGGCCTTTAGCTCAGATCGCTCAACGACCTCAGCAATAAGGCCACCCTCTACAACATAGTGCCTATCTGCAAGCCCCGCTGCAAATCTAAAGTTTTGCTCAACTAGAACAATTGTGAAACCCTTGCTTCTTAATTTATTAACCACTTCGCCCAACTTTTGGACAATCACAGGCGCAAGGCCCTCTGTAATCTCATCAAGCAGCAAAAGTTTGGCGCCAGTCCTTAATATCCTGGCCATCGCCAACATTTGCTGCTCACCGCCTGACAACCTGGTTCCAGGGCTATTTCGCCTCTCATAAAGATTCGGGAACATCTCATAAATTTCCTCCAAGCCCATGCCACCAGCAGATATTTTTGGGGGAAGCAAAAGATTTTCTTCGGCACTTAAACTGGCAAAAATCCCTCTCTCTTCAGGACAATAACCTATTCCAAGCCGTGCAATTTGGTAGGTTGGGAGGGTGGTGGTTTCGGTTCCAAATACGGAAATTGACCCCCTCCTTTTACTGGTAAGGCCCAATATAGTTTTTAGGATGGTGCTTCGACCGGCGCCGTTTCTTCCCAAAAGAGTAACAACCTCACCATCACGTACGGTAAAGTTAAGCCCATGCAGAATATGGGATTCGCCATACCAAGACTCAAGGTTTTTAACCTCCAGCGCCATATTACTCATAAAGTCTCGCCCCCATGGCTGCCCATATAGGCCTCGACCACCGCGGGATTATTCGACACCTTTTGATACGAGCCCTCCGCTAAAACAGCGCCACGCTGTAGCACAGTAATGCAATCGGCAATAGAAGAAACCACCTTCATGTTGTGCTCAACCATGAGTATGGTGCGCCCTTTGGCAACGCGACTAATCAGCTCCGTGACACGCTCAACATCCTCATGCCCCATACCCTGAGTTGGCTCATCTAAGAGCATTAACTCAGGCTCCATGGCTAGGGTCGTTGCGATTTCCAGGGCGCGCTTGCGACCATAGGCCAAATTTAGGGTTTCTTCGTTGGCGAATTCCTCCAAACCTACTTCATGCAGGAGCGCCAAAGCGCGTTCATTTAAAACATTTAAGGAATCTCTCGACTTCCAAAAGTGAAACTCGGTTCCCAGCCCTCGCTGCAGTGCAACACAAACATTTTCAAGCACAGTTAAGTGTGGAAAAACGGCGGAAATTTGAAAAGAACGAATAATGCCGCGCCTAGCTATTTGAGCTGGGGCCTCATTTGTAATATCAAAACCATTAAACAAAATTTGGCCGCTACTTGGCTCCAGGAATTTTGTAAGCAAATTAAAGCAGGTTGTCTTGCCCGCGCCGTTCGGACCAATAAGAGCGTGAATAGTGCCCCTGGTGACCTTTAGGTTCACATCACTAACCGCAGAAAATCCCTTAAAAGACTTTCCCAGCCCAATCGTCTCTAATATTATTTCTTGCAAACCAAAACCCTTAATCTTGCGCCAAGGTAAGAGATTGAGAATACCTCAAGATTCATTCGCTATATATAGCGATAACCCTAAAGAGGGAGGGGTAGTAATTCTTTAGCTTGTTTGTGATTTTTTTAAATAGCCCTGTATTGCCACCCTCGCACCCTCGTCCAGGACATCCAAGGGTATCCGCTGGGAGCCCTGAATAATCATTAACGCATAAGGCTTTGCAAGTGAGGCGGCCTCCGAGCATAAGCGCAACTCTTCCCTCTCTGCGGGGGATTGGCTACGCCAATAATTGATTGCAGCCTCAAGTTCTTGAATCGTTACATACAGCATGGGATGCTGATCAACTTACTTGTCTTTAAGGGCGAGCATAGTGCCGCGGCATTTTTTTGCACCACACCGACACCCGTAATCTTGTTTCGTTTGCTTGCTAATCTTACCCTCTATATCAAGAGAGTAATCATAAAATAGTTCTTCACCAACCTTTAGCGCTCGCTTGGCATAAATAAAAACGCGAGGTTTGCGATCGAAAGTGTCTTCACGAGTTTCACAGTTTGGTTTGCAAGAGTGGTTAATCCAGCGCGCAGCATTTCCACCATACTTGGCATCAATTACACGACCATCTTCTAAAGAAAAATAAAAGGTGTGATTTGGATCTTTGGGGTCATGTGGGTGACGCTTTTCAGCGAGCTTCCAGCTAATTCGCTCGCCTTTGTACTCAATAATGGCCTGACCTTTTTTTATTGGCTTAGCAACAAACACACCCTTCCCATGAATGGGTGATGACTTAACAACAATGGCAGATCGATCCACCTTGGGGAGTGTTAATTTTTTTGATTTCATAGCTTAAACGTCTAGGTTACGGGCAATCAGTGCATTTTTTTCAATGAATGCGCGACGTGGCTCAACCTCATCACCCATGAGAGTTGTGAAGACCTGATCAGCAGCAATCGCATCTTCAATCTTTACTTGCAACAATGTGCGGGAATTAGCATCCATTGTTGTTTCCCATAGTTGAGAGGGATTCATCTCACCCAACCCTTTATATCGCTGACGACTTAAAACACGCTCAGCCTCGGACAATAACCAAGAAAATGCCGCGCGGAAATCTTGTATTAGCTGTTCTTTTTGATTTTTATCGGAATCACCGCGACGAACCTTCGTTCCTGGCAACACTTTGCCAGATAAGACTGCTGCTGCATTGGAAAGACTTTGATAGTCGTCGCCATGGACAAAATCAGAGTTAATCACCGATAGCTTCAAGTTTCCATGAATACGGCGGGAGAGTAAAAGCTTGTAGCGCTCGGTGCGCTCTTCCTTTTGCACAATGATTTCCGGCGGAAGAGCCAAAGGATTTAAGGATTTGGCTAAAGACAAGCGTAAGCGATCAGCGGAATCATTGGCAGATTTTTCTGTATCCAAATTTAATTGGGTTCCATCAGCAATAGCTCGCAAGGCATCTTCATCAATTGTTCTCGAGAGACGATCAACAATCGATTGAATAACTTGGTAGTATTTTGCTAATTCAGCCAGGTCAGCACCCTCAATCACCTCACCAGTTGGTGTTTGTAATGAGGCGGACTCTAAAGCAATCTTCAAAAGAAGTTGGTTGAGCTCAACATCATCTTTAATATATTGCTCGCTCTTACCAAACTTCACTTTATATAGTGGTGGTTGGGCAATATAAATATGGCCGCGCTCAATAAGCTCCGGCATCTGTCTATAAAAGAATGTTAGTAACAAGGTGCGAATATGACTACCATCAACGTCCGCATCGGTCATGATGATGATGCGGTGATAACGTAGCTTGTCAGCCTTATATTCTTCAATGCCAATGCCAGTACCCAAAACAGTAATAAGGGTTACAACCTCTTGGCTAGCCAACATTTTGTCGAAGCGCGCCTTTTCAACATTCAAGATTTTTCCCTTTAAAGGAAGAATTGCTTGAAAGCGTCTGTCGCGCCCCTGTTTAGCAGAGCCACCAGCTGAGTCACCCTCAACAATAAACAATTCAGATTTCGTTGGATCTTTTTCTTGGCAATCAGCCAATTTACCCGGCAAACCCAAACCATCAAGCACACCCTTACGACGTGTCATATCACGCGCTTTGCGAGCTGCCTCACGCGCACGTGCCGCATCAACAATTTTTCCACAAAGAATTTTTGCGTCTACTGGACGCTCTTGTAGGTAAGCACTTAATGCTTCTGCAACAATTTCTTCTACTGGTCCACGAACCTCACTAGAGACAAGTTTATCTTTTGTTTGGCTTGAAAATTTTGGCTCGGGAACTTTGACGGATAAAACGCAGGCCAAGCCTTCACGCATATCATCGCCAGAAATTTCGACCTTAGCCTTTTTTGCAACTTCGTGCTCATCAATATATTTATTAATAACACGCGTCATTGCTGCACGCAAACCAGTTAGGTGGGTGCCACCATCTCGTTGTGGGATGTTATTTGTAAAACATAAAACTTGTTCACTAAAGCTATCGTTCCATTGCATTGAAACTTCAGCAGTAATGTTGCCACCCAAGTCTGATGGGCGAATACCTTCAGCGTAAAAAATATTAGGGTGTAAAACGTTTTTAGTTTGGTTGATGTATTCAACAAAGCCTTTAACACCACCCGAGAACGCAAAATCTTCTTCCTGACCAGACCGTTGATCGATTAACTTAATGTGAACGCCATTATTTAAAAATGAAAGTTCACGAATGCGCTTTACAAGAATTTCGTAATGAAACTCAATGTTCCCAAAAATACTTTCGTCTGCTAAGAAATGCACTTCAGTGCCGGTGTGTTCGGTATCACCAATCACAGAAATAGGTGAAATACTTACACCGTTGTCTTCTTGAATATTGCGGTTTTGAATAACACCTCGTGCAAACTCCATGTGGTGGGCTTTACCATCACGACGAATGGTTAATTTAAGCCATTTAGATAGTGCATTTACACAACTAACACCAACACCATGTAAACCACCGGAAACTTTATAACTATTTTGGTCAAACTTACCGCCAGCATGTAACTCAGTCATTACGATTTCAGCAGCACTTCTTTTGGGCTCGTGTTTGTCATCGTATTTAATTCCAGTTGGTACACCGCGACCATTATCAACAATAGAAATAGAGTTGTCTGTTTGAATAACAACTGTAATCTCTGAACAGTAACCAGCTAAAGCCTCATCAATGGAGTTATCCAGAACCTCAAATACAAGGTGATGTAAGCCCGTACCATCGGATGTGTCGCCAATATACATCCCAGGGCGTTTTCGAACAGCCTCTAAACCTTCTAGAATTTGAATTGATGATGCACCATACTGCTCAACTACTTTTTTTTCTTCAGTCATTTTTATCTAAATTAAATACGCATTGGCATCACAACATACTTGAAGTCTTCCGAACCTGGTAGTGTTACAACAGCACTACTATTTGCATCACCTAAACTAATTTGGATATTTTCATTTTTTAGGTTGGATAGCACATCAAGTAAATAACTCACGTTAAAGCCAATCTCAACAGAGTCGCCACTATATTCAGTTTCAATCTCTTCTTGCGCCTCTTCTTGTTCAGCATTAGTGGATTGAACAGTAATTCGGTTTAGGGATAAAGAAAAGCGCACACCTTTAAATTTATCAGTCGTTAAAATGGCGGCACGTTGTAATGCTGCTTGCAAAACATCCCTACCCACAATTAAAGAGTTTTTATGACCTTTTGGAATAACACGTTGAAAGTCCGGGAACTTTCCTTCAACTAATTTTGAAATCAGCTCGATGTCACCAAAAGTAAATTTCACTTGATTTGAGCTTAGGCTAATCTCAAGAGGCTCTTCAGAATCCTCAAGTAGGTGTTGGCACTCTAGAATTGTTTTTCTAGGGATAATAATTTCTTGTTTTTGCCCAGATCCAGACGGCGCTTCTGCCAACTCAATTTGTGAATAAGCTAAACGATGACCATCGGTTGCAACAGCGATAACTTGTTTTCCATCAAGCACCAATAACATTCCATTTAAGTAATAGCGAATATCTTGCTGGGCCATTGCAAAGTGCACTTGGCAAATAATTTGACGAAAACTTTTTTGAGACATTTTCCAACTAGCAGTCACCTCACCAACACTCTGCATTACCGGAAATTCAGTAGCAGATAAGGTTTGTAATGAAAAGCGACTTTTACCACTCTGCACAACCATCTTGCTATCTTTGAGATTTAACGCAACCGGACCCTCCGGTAATGCCCTTAAGATATCTAAAAGTTTTCTAGCGGCAACTGTGGTTGTTACATCTTCACCACCAACACCAAAATTTGCATTGGTTGTTATTTGAATTTCAATATCAGTAGAGATAAAAGAAACCTTATCACCCTGCTTTTTAAAAAGAAGGTTTGCCAAAATTGGCAATGTGTGACGGCGTTCAACAATTCCACTAACAACCTGCAAAGGTTTCAATAAATTATCACGCGAGGTGTTGATCAGTTGCATTGCTTTTAAATCCTTGTATATATCTTAGTAGTAATAGTAATAAGGTCTTGTATTTCAGTGGATAACTCAAAAACCTCATACATAACAACACATTAAAAACAAAAAAACCTGTGGAAAACTTTTGTATAAACGTTGGATAGTTTTGGGATAACTTTCCATGAACACCCTATTTTTGCATGAAGCGTGGACTTTCCACAATTTATCCACACACAACCCCCAAAGTTATCCATTGAGTCATCCACAACCTTATCCACAGGCAAAAATTAAGCCTTTAAGGTTTGCTCTATTACATGAATCTCGTGGTTAAGCTGCCCATCATGGGAACGCTCCTCACCAATCTTGCGGACGGCATGCAAAACGGTGGTGTGGTCGCGTCCCCCAAATAACTCCCCAATTTCCGGTAGGCTTTTTTGGGTTAATTCTTTAGCCATAAACATCGCAATTTGCCGTGGGCGAGCAATATTGGCGGGACGTTTCTTGGAGTACATGTCGGCGACCTTAATGCTATAAAAATCTGCCACAGCTTTTTGAATATTTTCTACTGAAATTTGGCGATTTTGAATAGAGAGTAGGTCTTTTAGGGCTGTACGCGCAACCTCAATAGTGACTTCGCGGCCATGGAAGCGTACATAAGCCAAAATCTTACGTAACGCGCCTTCAAGCTCACGAACATTTGAGCGTAGATGTTTAGCAACAAAAAATGCTACATCCTCACTCATCGGAATGCCTTCGTTAATTGCTTTTTTCATTAAAATTGCAACTCGCATTTCCAGTTCAGGGGGTTCAATGGCGACTGTTAAACCTGAATCAAAGCGTGATATCAAGCGATCATCAATTCCCGCCATTTCTTTGGGGTAGGTGTCGCTGGTAATGATTACCTGTGCCTTATTGCTTAATAAAGCTTCAAAGGCATAAAAAAACTCTTCTTGTGTGCGAGATTTACCACTAAAAAATTGAATGTCATCAATTAAGAGCAAATCTAGTGAGTGGTAATAGCGCTTAAAGCGATCAAAAGCCTTTTGTTGGTAGGCGCGCACTACATCTGATACATATTGTTCTGCGTGGATGTAGCGAATGCGGGCATTTGGTTTCTCTTTTAAGAGGTGATTGCCAATAGCATGAATTAAGTGGGTTTTCCCCAACCCTACCCCGCCATATAAAAACATGGGGTTGTAGGATGTACCGGGATTGTGGGCAACCTGTATTGAGGCTGCCCTTGCCAGTTGGTTTGCTTTACCAGTAACAAAAGTTTCAAAAGTGAGATTTGGGTTCAGCTTGGAATGATCTTCAATTTCAAAAGAGCGCCCCTCAATTAAAAGCCCATCTTCTTGGGTGGAGGGCTCTGGGGTAACTTCATTTTTAATAATGACTGGGTTTATTAAGTTTTGTTCGGGCGCACCAGTGTCGACATCAAGAATGAAACTAAGGTTTACTGGACTACCAAAGTACTGTTCAGCTAGCTCCTGAAACCGATCTGCGAATGTTTTTTTAATCCAATCTAATTTGAATCTGTTTGGGGCTCCTATTGTAAGTGAGTTATCACTTACATCAAAAGAAATTAACCTTATTGGCTGAATCCAGGTCTTAAACTGCTGGGGAGATAGTTCACGGGACAGGATGCCAATGGCACCATCCCAGAAACTCAATGGATTTAGTGAATTCAAGGTGGGAGGGTTTTGTAGGTTGCTCATATTTTTGGAGGATCCATTGTAGCGATGCTGCAAAGTTATCCACAAGCAAGAAAATCGTGGAAAACCTGTGGATAACTTGTGAACAAGCCCAAAAACCCCTTATAAATTAAGTATTTATAAAAAATTAGTAGAAAAATAATGAAAAACACCTATATATTCACTTTGATAGGTTGACCTTTTGCCTTGCAACAACGAAAATAGTCGGCTTTCCTAGGATCTATCATGAAAAGAACATATCAACCCTCAGTAACACGTCGTAAACGTACCCACGGTTTTCGTATTCGCATGAAAACTAAAAGTGGTCGCGCAGTTTTAAATGCACGCCGCGCAAAAGGTCGCAAACGCTTAGCTGTTTAAATTCACCCTTGAATAGCGCCAGGATTTCTGAATTACTAAAAACACACCCCAAGACAAATTTGTATTGGGGTTTGTATTTGGCTTCAACAGAAAACGGCGTCAAAGCAGATTTAGGGATTGCGGTAGCCAAAAAGCTAGCCAAACGCGCAGTAGACCGCAATAGAATTAAGCGCATGATTCGCGAGCTAGTCTGGACAGCTCAAACAACCCACCTAAGCAGCAGTGATGTTGTTGTGAAGCTAAAGAAATCAATAGGTCGCGAGACTAAAGGTAGGCTCCGAAAAAAAGAAAAAATTTTTCTGCGCACACAAGTGGCAGGGTTGATTTAGTGTGCGTTTAATTAATAAAGCCGCCATCAAGCTCCTTCGCTTGTATCAATTACTCTTAAGCCCTTATGTGGGGATGCAGTGTAAGTTTGTGCCTAGCTGCTCCGCGTATGCTTGCGAGTGCTTTAGTCACTATGGTTTTGTAAAAAGTTTTGGTTTAACAATTTGGCGCATTGCGCGTTGCAATCCATGGTCACAAGGTGGTCATGATCCTGCAGTAAAACAAACAACTCATTAAGTAAGCGAATTCAAATGGACGTTAAAAAAACAATTCTTTGGGCTGTGTTTTCCTTATCAGGACTAATGTTGTACAACAATTGGATGGTTCATGAAGGCAAGCCATCTTTGTTTGGTGGAGCTGCGCCAGCAAGCACTAGCCAGCAGATGTCAAGCACAATACCAGGCAAAGCCGATGTACCAATCCAAACGGCTGGTGTTGTAAGCGCTGTGACCGCTACGCCTGAGGCAACTGGTTTGGCCGCAGACTCTGGCGAGCGATTTGTATTGCAAAATGATGTATTGGCTATAGAGATTAGTGCCAACGGTGCAAACGTAGTGGATGCGAAATTATTAAAAGAATTAACAGCGGATAAGCAGCCGGTTGAACTTTTTCAGCACACGCCAACACATACATATGTGGCGCGTTCCGGCTTGATTGCGATGGGCAACCCCGACCTACCAAACCATACAAGCGCATTTAAGGTTTTACAGTCAGGGAAAGATGACTCTGGTCGACCGTTTATTGTTTTGGTAAGCGAGCGGAATGGCGTTAAGTTAGAGAAGACATTCGTTTTAAATCAGGGCAGCTATGTGGTTGATGTTGGTCATCGCGTGACTCAAACAAACGCAAATTCAGCGCCATTGGTACTTTATACGGAGATTGTGCGCGACGGTAGCCAAGAGAAAAAGATTGGACCTTTCGGGGGCGCATTCTCTGCCAGCACATTTACTGGGCCTGCCGTATACACGGACGGTGAAAAATTTAAGAAGGTGCAGTTTACCGACATAGATAAAAATAAGGTATCCATTCCCAACCAAATTCCCGCGGGTCAGCCGGGCTGGGTTGCAATGGTCCAGCATTATTTTGCAAGCGCATGGATTCCTGGGGATAAGGTTCTTCGCGATATTTACACGGGCAAGATTGATCAGGACCTTTATCGTGTGGGCATGCAGATTCCATTGGGCGTTGTTTTGCCAGGAAGCGCGGTAGTTGAAAAAGCGCAGTTGTTTGTTGGTCCACAAGAAGAGCGCGTTT
>Ga0316225_1001654_pt1 | contig 20211 bp, 24 predicted proteins | sample TBH18015metaG_FD_206010 | JGI IMG/M metagenome (GOLD analysis project Ga0316225, IMG submission 206010) | Freshwater microbial communities from Trout Bog Lake, Wisconsin, USA - TBH18015 | ecosystem: Environmental > Aquatic > Freshwater > Lake > Hypolimnion/Profundal zone | place: USA: Wisconsin... | reverse complement strand
AGAAAATAAAGGAATATTTAATAGATTACTAAGGTCTTTATCAGGCTTAGGACTTAAATACGAAGACATGATCCTTAGGAACACAATTTCGGTGGGTATGAATGAAGACCCTCTTGCTCAAAGAGCGGATTCTATGTATGCTTTCTTTTCTCAAAGAGCAGTCGCTCAAGTTTTAAACAAAAAATCAATTCCTTATTTAGATAAAGCGTATTCAGATAAAAGAAGAATATTAAGAGAATATTCTATTAAGGATGAAATACGTGAATTTGTATCTGTATTAGCAGATGAAATTATTGTATATGATGAAGATAAAGATTTTTGTTCTCCAAGTCCTTTGAATAATACTTATTCACAAGATATACAAGATAAATATCAAGAATATTTTGAAAAAATATATAATCGTTTTGGTTTTTCTGATGGTATTACTGCATGGAATATGACTAAAGATTTTTTAATTGATGGTTATGCCGCAGTTGAAATTATATGGGATGATACTAAAAAGAATATTATTAGTTTTAATAGAATGAGACCTGAAACTCTTGTTCCCGCTTATGAACCAAGTATAGGAAATATTTGGATACAATACCCAGAAGATCCTGCTTTAAGAAGAATTTTCTTAGATTCACAAATAGTATTTATATCATATTCTACTCAACATGATTATTCTGAAACTTCTTATGTAGAAGGACTTATTAAACCATATAATCAGTTAAAGATTATGGAACAAACAAGAATTATGTTTAACGTAGTTAATGCGATGGTTTATCAAAAGTTTACAATACCTATTAAAGGTTTACCAAAACAAAGAGCAGAGGAACAAATTGCTCAATTAATAGCAGACTATTCTGAGGATGTAGAGTTTGATGATTCATTAGGAACATTAACTATTAGTGGTAGTAAACATTTACCATATAATAAACAAATATGGTTTCCAGAAGGTGATCAAGGTACGCCAAATATGGAACTAATTTCTCCACAAGGGCATAATCTTAATGAAGATAATATGTTAAATTGGTTTATGAATTGTTTGAAAAGAGCAAGTAAGATACCTTTCCAAAGATTTGAGAAAGAAAATGGAGGTGGTCAGTTAGTGACTGCTGCTAATGAAATGACAAGAGATGAAATAACTTTTGGTAATTTTATTAGCCGTTTACGTTCAATTATTAAAGAACTAATTGTTAAACCAATTAAACTTCAAATGTGTATGGAATTTCCTGAATTAAGACATGATGAAGTATTCCTTAACCAAGTTGATGTTATTTTCAATACAAATCAGATTTTTGAAGAATGGAAAAAATTAGCAAATATGGAAGCTAGAGCTAATATCATGACTACTTTATTAGGAATTATGAATGGTGAACAACCTTATTTCCATGTTGATTTCCTTGTTGATAAAATTATGAAATTAACTCCCGAAGAAGTTGAAGAAAATAAAGCTTATTGGATTAAATCAAAAGGTGTTGGATCATCAACTGCTGCTGGAGGTGGAATGCCAGAAGGTGGTGGAGGTGGTGGAGAAGCAGGTCCTTCTCCTGAAGCTCCTGTTCCTGAAGCGGGGGCTGAAACTCCTCCTGAAGGTGGTGAAGCTGCTCCTGCACCTGAAGCTGGCGGTGAAACTCCTCCTGCACCTGAAGCTGGTGGTGAAGCTGGCGGTGGTGAGTTTGAATTTTAATATAACTAAAAAATCCTCTTTAAGAGGATTTTTTTATTTTAATATATAATGTATGGTAAATAGGTTTTTTGAATTAAATGAAAATAAATTATTCTATAAAAGTATAGAAGATTTTCTAAATTGGTTAGAAAAAAGATCAAATAATAATTTTTTATTTTTAGATACTGAAACTACAGGATTATTTCAATCTGATCCTTATGATATACAACTTACACAAATCAGTGCTGTTTCATGCACATATGATTTTAATTTGAATAAATTCAAAGAAAATGATTCATTTAATAAAAAAATTAAATTAACAGATAAAACTAAATATATAATCAAAAATAATTCAAACTCTAGGATTAAACAAGTATTAAGATTTAACCATTATGGGCAAAATAAAAATAAATATGAAGATGAAAATTTAGTATTAAATGATTTTTTGAATTGGTCTAATCAATATAAAAATTCAATTTTTATAATACAAAATGCAAAATTTGATATGAGGATGTTAAATGTTAGAAGTGGAATAAAAACATTTAATAATGAAGTTTTAGATACTAAAGATTTAATACAATTATATTATATACCTTGTATTCAAAAATTATCAGAAGAGAATTTAGAATATTTACAATTAATAAATAAAATTGGTACTTCTATTAGAGATAATGGACTTATATCTTCAAGTTTATCTAAAATTGGTCCTGCTTTAAATATAAATATGTCTAATTATCATGATGCTTTAAGTGATTGTAGAATCACAATTACTTTATTAGAAAAAATTGTTGATTTTTTAAAATCTAATAAAAATATAGATATAAGAAAATATCAACTTGAAAGAATACAAGTTAGTTTTTAAACTTTATTTTATCTCGTATTTCTTTATTTTGAATAGGGTAATCTACTCCATGACTTAATTGTAAAGATTTTTTTCTTTTATCTTCACTACATTTTCTACAAAAATATTCTCCCCATTTATTTCCATATTTAATATAATTTTTAAATAAAATATCTTTAATAATTCCACACTTATCGCATTTACAACTTATTTTGTAATGACTACCAGGACTAAGTAATTCAATTGGAATTGATAATAATTCTCCTCTCTTAACCTCATAACCTAAATTATGTAAATAACCTATATTTGTGTTATTTACTTTTATTTCTATTTCTCTACTTATTATCATAATTTATATCTATTCTAATTATTTTTTTTGAATTATATTCGTGATAAACACATTCTAATTTTAGACTAAATCCCTCATTAATTAAACCTTTAGCTTCATTCCCACAATAAGTATTCAATACTTTAATTTCAGCAAAATATTCCTCATTTATTTTTTGCACGTTTTTAACAATATGAGAAACCCTATTTAAACTAGTGGAAGAATCATATTTTTTATGAAAAAGTTCTCCATATGTTGCACTATCAGATAAATCCCAATAATTTAAATTATCATCTTCATCAATTTCTAAAATTTCATTTAAGATTTTTCGTCTTTTTATCCATTTATTATCAAACGAATTTAAGTAATTAATAAGTATTTCTTCATCATCAAAATTAATTTTATACATACTTTTCAAATTTTATTTTTCCACAATCATATATTTTATCAATACCTAAATTTTCCATAATTTGAGATTCTGATAAATTCAATATATCATGACCCATTTTACCTAATTTAAGTTTATTAAAGTTTTGTTTATGAACTCTAAGCCCATTGATAATATATTTATAGTCAGGTTTAGACTCTGATACTAAATTGAACCCTAAAGAAAAATATAAATTTCCATTAGACCAATCTTTATCAGCATAACTAATTATTCTTGAAGGATAATTTTCTTTTATAAAATGATTTAATAATTTAGAAGCACCACCTACTACTTGATGATTCAATAAATTACAAAATCTAGTTAAATTCCATTCATTTTCAGGCATATTTAAACGTCCTTCTTTTTTATCAAAACACATTAAACTAACTAAATTATCTTGATGATAAAGTCCATATATCAATTTAGACGCTACGAATCCTTGAATATGATTATTATTTAGAAAATTTCTATATTCTTCAATATTTAAAATTTGTCTAACTTCAGTTTTACGAGCATAAATTTTATTTGGAGTTAAACTTAACCAATTATTAATTTGAGACTTTAATATATCAAAATTTTTATCAAAATCATCTTCATAAATCATCTTCATATCAATTCCTTTATCTTTGAAATATATTTGTTTATTAATATGATAATTTGGCTCTTTAAACTTATTTGAATGCCAATATAATCCATTAAATTCTATACCAATGTTTAATTCAGGTAAGAAAATATCTATTTCTATACCATCTCTATATCCTGAGATAACCTCTCCTGAATAAATACTTTGAATATATTCTAATAAAATTTTTTCTTTTATAGATTTGTTATCTCCTATGGGATAACAAATAGTACATAAAGGTATATTATTTTTTAATCTATTATGAAAATTATCAACATGAATTTTAAATTCATGATTTTCATTTAAATCACATTTAAATAAAGATATAGAATTGTCAATATATTTAATATAATTAGGATGTTGACCTATTATAGTATTTATTTTACTGATTTCTGACTTATTATAATTATCAACCCCATATTTATCTAAATTAGTTTCTTTACATTTTAATAAATATTCTTCACTTTTAGCATAGTTATCAACTCCATATTTATCTAAATTAGTTTTCTTTATTTTTTCTTTAACATCTTTGTTTTGTAAATTAGACTCAACACCATATTTTTTTAAATTAGTTTGTTTTATATTTTTTTTAATAAGATCACTTTGAGAATTATATTCAACACCATAATTTTCTAAAGTTGTTTCTTTTTTCTTATTTTTTACCAAATCTAATTTGGAAACATTTTCTACTCCATATTTTTTGAAATTAGTTTCTTTAATTCTATTATGAACTTCTTTATTTTGTAGAAAATATTCAACCCCATATTTATCTAAATTAGTTTCCTTAATTTTATTTTGTATTTCTTTATTTTTTGATATAAACTCAACACCATATTTTTCTAAATTAGTTTCTTTAATTTTTTTTTTAACCTCCTTAATTTGAAAAACATTTTTAACACCATATTTTTCTAAATTATTATTTTCTAATTTACATTTTCTACATAAATATTCCCCATTAATATAACCATAACTTGTATAATTTTTATAAGTTATTTCTTTTTCAATATCACAATTATCACACTTTAATTTTACTAAAGCATTACTTGTTTTAGTTAATTCATTTATTTTAACTTCTATAATTTGATTACACTTTATTAGATCATAAAATTGTTTATAATGTTTGAAATTAGCCGCATTTACTTTGATTTTTGTAGTTTTTGATATAATCATATAGTATATATTTAATAAATTAAAAAAGTTCTATAAAAAATCCAGGTCGTAAAAAATAATTGATTTTTTAGAAAAAAGGAGGTATTATTATTTTATATATAATACTACAAAATAACTTAAAAATTAATGAAGCCAGTATTAATTATTGAAAATAATACAAATCCTCTAAAAATGAATGAAGGGGTAGATGCTAGAAAAGATTATCTTTTAGGCGGTACTTTTACTGAATTTATGGTTAAGAATAGAAACGAAAGAGTTTATACTCCTGAAAGATTTTTACCTTGTTTAGAAGAACTTAACACTAGAATTACAACTATGGGAGTAGTATATGGTGAGTTTGATCACCCCGACGTTTTCGATACTTCACTATCCCGTGCATCACATTTAATTAAAACTGCATATTATGTTAAAGAAAAAAATGTAGTTGAAGGACAAATTAAATTATTAAATACCTATTGGGGAAAAGAAGCTAAGGCTTTAGTTGATGATGGTTGCCCTATATTTGTATCTTCAAGAGCTGCTGGTATTACAGAAGCTGATGGTACAGTATCACTAAAAAAATTATTTACTTATGATATAGTTGCGGATCCGGGATTTGCTTCTGCGAGAATGTCTTCTATAAATGAGTCTTTAAATTATTCAAATGAGGCTAACTTCAGAATATATGAAGTATCAAATGAATCAAAAATAAATGAATTATTTAACATGAACAAAAATGAATTCGTAACGAAAGATCAATTGTCAGACTATTCAAAATATATAGTTAATGAAATTGCTGCAACTAAAAAAGAAGTTAAAAGTGCTCTTAAATCTGGTAATTTAGAACCAGCTAAATTAGAAAAACTTTTAAACTACTATGAAGAATTAAATAAAACTAATTCTCAAGTTGTTAAATACTTAGATTATTTAGCAGAAAAAATTCAAGTTGTTGTTTCTGAGAACAAATCTCTTAAAGATACAACTGATAGATTAATCGAACATAACGATTATTTAGTTGAAAACTTAAACAAATCAATTAAATATTCTGAATATGTTGCTGAAAACTTAGACAAAAATATCGCTTACGCAGAATATATCGCTGAAAACTTAGATAAGAATATTTCTTATTCTGAATACATCGCTGAAAATTTAGATAGAAACATTTCTTACTCTGAATACATCGCTGAAAACTTAGACAAAAACATTTCTTATTCTGAATATATTGCTGAGAACGTTGATAAAAATATTTCTTATGCAGAATACTTAGCTGAAAACTTAGACAGAAACATTTCTTATGCTGAATATTTAGCAGAAAACTTAGATGGTAATATTGCTTATTCTGAGTACATCGCTGAAAACTTAGAAGGTAATATTAAATATTCTGAATATATAGCAGAACACCTTGATGATAACATTTCTTATTCTCAATACATTGCTGAAAACTTAGATAAAGCTGTATCTTATACAGGTTTAATTTCTGAAAAAGTTAATGGTACTAAATTATTTGAAAGTAATGAATCAAATCTTATTCCTACATTAGAAGAATATGGTTTTGGTGAAAATGACATTGAAAATAAATCAGATAACTATTTAGAAGGTGGTGAAGATGAACTTCATGGTGAAGATGGTGTTGAAAAAGCAGGTGAAGATAATGAAGCAACTCCAGTTTCTTTAGATTATACAGAATTAACAGAAGTTGAATTACCAGAAGAACAAAAAGTTGATACTGATGTTCCAAACGTAGCAGATATTGAAGATGAAGAATTAGGTAAAGAAGTAAAATTAGAAGATTTACCAGAAGTACCTAAAGCAGATGAAGAATATTTAACACACGAAAATAAAAATACAGATTCAGATTTAAGTAAAAAAATAGATTTATTAATCGAAGAAGCTAGAAAACGTAAAGTTTCTGAAACAAACGATCTACATTTCTTAAAATTTTTAAACAAGTCTCAAGTTGATAGCTACTATAGCTTAACAAACGAAGAGCAAGAACAAGTAAAACTTTACATAAACGAAAAGAGTTATTTCACAAGTTCAGAAGTTATAAAATTAATACAAGAAGCACTTTCTATTAAAAATGAATCATTAGAAGAAAGACTAATCAGATTGATGCCAGAAAATATAAAATCAATTTGGGAAGTAACAAACGAAAGTTCTAAAAAATCAATTCTTTCACAAGCTAAATTGTATCCTGAATTGGATTCAGAAGCTAAAGTTGAACATTTTTGGTTAACTAGAAACTTAAAAAAGAATGAATCAACTAAAAAAATGATTTCTCATGATAGTTTAATACAAGAAGATAAATTATCTGATTCAGATTTCAAATCAATATTAGAAAGATTCAAAAACATTTAAAAAAACAAACAAATCTATAAAAATAGCAAAAAGAGACTTTTAGCATTTAATATATAGATTAATAAAAAAAATTAAAAAATATGTCACAAGTTAGAATTGACTTACAAAAAGCTCTTAACAAATGGACTCCAATTTTAGAAAATATTGGTGTTAACAAAGAGGACAGAGAAAAATATTCATGGATGGCAGAATATGCTGAATACCATGCAATAAACGAAAACGCTTACCTTAACGCTTCTACAAATGGTATGGGTGCTGTTTTAGCTCCACAAGTTGGTACTTATCCAGGTACAACAATTGGTGCAAACTATGGTTCATCAAACATAGGTTCAGGTGATTTAGGACAAAACTTATTACCAGTAGCTATGAAAATTGCTGCACAAACAATTGGTCTTGATTTAGTAGCTGTAAAGCCAACTCCAGGTCCAAAGATTGATTTAGTTTATGTTGATTTTCAATATGACGATTTAAATCTTACAAACTTCAATACTAAACCTCAAGTATTCAAAATTCAATTTAATGCTTTTACAACTGGTTTAAGTGCTTCATTTAACTTAACAGTTGCAGGATTATTAAGCGCGGCTGGTGTTCAACAAACACAAGGTGGTTTAGCATTAGGTAATAGAGTTTTTACTGCATGGGGTGGTAGCACTGCATCAGGTACAGTAACTGCTAATACAGTATTTGGAACTACTACACAAGGGGTTTCTAATACATTAGTATCAACATCTGATTACACTGGTACTAAATTCCAAGTTGTTGAATTCTTAGGTTTTTCTCGTATTGATGGACAACCTATATTCAGAGCTTATAGAGAATCAAATGCAGCAGGTGGTGCATATGGTGGTGGACAATTTTATGGTCTAAACCAAGCAAATAATACATTCACAGTAGGTAGTACAGGTACTGCTTCAGGATCAATGTTATCTGAAATCACATCTTTATTTGGTAAAACAATAAATACAGGTGATATTACTATTAACTTAGTATCTGCTCTTGAAGATCAATTACCAGGATATGTTACAAACTTCTTAGGAAATGGTGGACAATATCCAATGGCTCGTCAAGAAGAAGAAAGCACCTATGCAGGTGCAATTGGACCAAAAATTTCTTCTAAATCAATTACAGTTGGTACAGTAGAAGTAAGTTCTGCATTACGTAGAACAGAAATTGAAGATATCAAAGCTAATACTGGTATGGATATCGTTCAAAAAATGGAATCAATCCTTGTAAACGAACTTTCTCAAACTATCTCTAAGCAAATTATTGCTAAAGTATTTGAAATGGGTAATACAAACAGATCTTCTGCTCCAGCTGTTTCATCATCAGCTTTAGCAAGTGGAAACATTTCTGGTCAAACTATATTTGACTTAGATACAACTTATGTTCAAGCAGGACCAGGTGGTGAAACTACACACGCTGTACAAAGAAAGCTTATCACTAAAATGGTACATGCTTCTAACTACATCGCAACTGAAGGACGTGTTGGACCAGCACAATACGCGGTAACAAATGGTGGTTTAGCAGCAGCTTTAATGGATGTTGCAGGTTACACAATTAACCCACTTAAATCTAAATTAAACACAAACGGTCAAATGTACCCTGTAGGTCAAATCGGTGATATCACTATCTACGTAGATCCTTACATGAAATACAATGACAACAGAATCTTAATCGGACGTAAAAACAATCCTGATCAACCAGGTATCTGTTTCGTGCCATTCCTCATGGCACAATCTATCTCAATCATGTCAGAAGCAACATTTGCTCCAAGAATGATTTTAAGATCAAGATATGCTGTGGCTGAATTAGGTTTCTTCCCACAAAAACAATTTATGACTATCTACGTTAACGATGCTAATGGCTACCTTAACTAATATAATAAATTAGAATACAAAAAACCTCCCCTCAAGGGAGGTTTTTTTATTTCATGAACTATTCATGAACTATTCATGAAATAAAAATATAATAAGAAAATATATAAATTATGTATATAAAAAAGAACGAAAAGTCAGGACCAAAAGCATTTACTAATAATGATTTTGATTTAAAAATTAAAGATTCTGATTATATAAGAATCGGTAATTATATTAATGCAGAAACACCAATAGAATTTGAATGTAAGCTATGTGGTAAAAAAAGTATGAAAAAGCCTAAATTATATAATCGAACATTATGTGAATGTAAAAAAGAAACAAACGATAGTTTTTCTTCATTAGGTAGAAAAATAACAAATGAAGAATTTGATTTAAGAATAAAAGATTTAGATTTTATTAGAGTAGATAATTATATTAACACTAATACGTATATAAATTTTGAATGTAAAATATGTAATGAAATAATAAATAAAACACCTAAACAAATCACAAAATATATTTGTGAATGTAAAAAGGATAAAAATTTATTAAGCAAAAAATCATATAACTATATTAATAAATTTAATGAATTATTAATAGAAAGGAATATAAATTTAATAGGAAATTACACTAATTTTAGAGAAAATCATGATTTTGAATGTTTAAAATGTGGTGAGAAATTTAACACTACGCCTAAAAATATAGCTAATATAGTATTAGGGTGTTCATCTTGTTCTGGTAGAAAATTTTCTCATACAAAATATTTATCTCTTCTTCCAAATGATATAGAATTAGTAGATGGTGAAAAATATATAGGGTCTCTTTTTTATTTAAAACATAAATGTAAAGTATGTGATTATATTTGGAGTGCTAAACCTAATTATATTATACATCATAAATGTGGTTGTCCTAATTGTTCTTCATCAAAAGGAGAACGTCAAATAAAGAATTGGTTAGATATAAAAGGTATAGAATACATTAAAGAATATAAACAAAAAATAGGTAATTCTACATATAGATTTGATTTTTATTTACCTAAAAAGGAGTTATTTATAGAGTTTAATGGTATTCAACATTATGAGCCAAGAGAATTTTTTGGTGGCGAAGAGCAATTTGAGGTTGTAAAAAGAAATGACTTATTAAAAGATAATTGGGTTTTGGAAAATAAAAAAGAATTATTAAAAATTTCTTATGAACAAAATATAGAAATAATCTTAGAAGAAAAAATAATATAATAAAATTATGTATGAAAATTTCAAATTTGATATGAAAGATTTAGATCATTTATCATCTACACAATCAGTAGTAAATAACTGGATAATCGAATATGCTAATCTTCATTTAAAAAATGAAATAAATATGGATACTACATTAGTAGGGACACAATCAAATGAATCTTTTCCAAGTTTATTACCAATTGCTAAAAAAATATCAGCTCAAACAATAGGGTTAGATTTAGTTACTGTTAACCCTATGAAAGGTTTTGGTAATTCAGAAGAGGAAAAAGAAAGAATTAAACGAGAAGTTGCTATCATTAATCGTGATAGAAAATTAGATTCTATTTTAGAAAACAAAGAATTTGAGGAATTTAAAGAAGAAGAACATGAGTTATATAAAACAGGTTCTAGACCTGTTTTATTTTATTTTGATTATTCTTACGCTACACCATCTACATCAACAAATTATATACCTCCAATAAATAAAACAGGTAAAAAAAAGAGGACTAAATAGGTCCTCTTTTTAATTAAAATCCAATACTAAAGTATTCTAAATCTGTATCATTCTTCTCAAGAATAAATTTTAATTCTCCTTTTCTCATAACTCTATCTTCATAATATTTACTTATTTTAAATAAAGATCTGATAAAAGGTATATCATCCGAATTTTCATTTATACGAGATTGATCTACCATTAGACATAAAACTTTTTTATCATCTTCAGGATTATACTCAGTTAAGTTATCAACATCAACTTTTGATGAATAAGGTTTTGAATAACAAACAAAAGTAGTTTCTAATACTTCATTTAATGGAGTATAAACTATATTAACTACATCATTTGGTTCAATTTCAATCTCTTCATTTAAATAAAGTCTAATCCAAAAATAAATTTTTTGTTTTTGAGTTATCTTAGTTCTTGGTGCAAATTCTTCATCATTTGCTTTATTATAATCATAGTCGGTAAGATCTATAGATTTAATAGATTCAATTAAACTTTTTTGATAAGTGTATTTAATTTCTTTCCTATCAGGAAACTTTTCATCTAACATAATTAAGTATTATTTTTTAATATATATACTTATACACAAAAAAGTTTTAGTTATGATAAAAAAATATAATGACCATAAAAAGGATTTAACTCCCTTAAAATCATTTAAGTTAAAAGATTTTTTAAATACAAAAATATGGCATAAATTTAAATTAAATCATGAAGTAAAAGAAGAATTACTCCAAATAGGAAATGATTTTATTGATGAAATAAAAGATGATTTAAAAATAGATTTTAAAGTTAAAGATATTATATTCACAGGTTCATTAGCCAATTATAATTGGTCAGAATGGTCAGATATAGATTTACATATAGTTTTAGATTTTACAGAAATTAATGATGATGAAAATTTAGTTCAAAACTACCTTAAAACATATTCTAAACTATGGAATGAAGATCATGATATAATGATAGCAGGATATGAATTAGAACTTAATTGCCAAACAGATATAGAAAAAATAAGAAAAAATAGCGGAGTCTATTCTATACTATACAACTATTGGGTACAAAAACCAGATAGAAAGAATTTCGAAATTGATTACCATTTAATTAAACTTAAAGCAGAAGATATAATGGATAGTATAGATGATTTAGAAATAGAATCAGGTAATGTTGCTAACTATGAGAATTTTCAGTTTAAATGGAAGAAAATTTGGAAAAAAATTAAAGATGGTAGAAAATCTGGTATAGAAAAGGATGGTGAGTATTCATTAGAAAACTTAGTATTTAAGCTATTGAGAAGAAATAAATATATAGAAAAACTTATTAATCTAAGAAAGAAAACTTACGATAAACAATTTAAATAATATGGCAATTAAAATATCTGAAATAGAGGAACTATTTAAATCCGTTTTTACAGAAGGTCGTTTTTTAACATATAAAAATGTATATGAAAAACACGATGATTATTATAATTTAGTTATATCTATTCACAGTTTATTATTAGAAGAAACATTTGTTTTACATACTAAATTTATATTTAAAACAAATTTAGAAAGAACTGAAATAACAGAAAATTATTTTACTTACTTATATAATATAAATTGTGTTTATCATAAAGAATTATTTAAAGATATAAATGAATTAGAATATAAATTAAAAAAGATTATAAAATCAAACAATTTTGGAAAAGATTTACAATTATTATCAGATTTTGTTGAAACTCCAGCATTACTTTTAAATCATTATCTTAAAACAGTTAATAGAACTGATTATACTATATTTGATGTTATATACGAACCTAAGTTTAAGATTACAAAATGTGAAGATTTACAATTTGATTTTGTTATTAGTGTAAATGATTCTTATGAAGTAAAATTTAGTATTAAAAAAGTAAAAATAGATGAAGAATATGAATATGATTTTAACTTTACTTTTTTAGAAGATTTTTTAAATATAAAAAGCGATGTATTAAAAAATATACATTTTACAATAGGTGAAGGATTAGTTAAAATCCTTGATAAAAAATTAAAATAAACATGGAAAAGAAATTAAAATATCTTCATTTATTTGAAGGAAATTGGCAATTAAAAAAAGAGTTTATTCCTGAACTTAAAGCCGAAATTGAAGCCTTAAAAAATGAAACTGATAATGCCGTTTTATATCAATTAGTTTCTAAACTTAAAAATAAATACTATAACTTAGTTGGAAATGATGACTTATATCATGAATTAGAAGAAGCAGTCGAAATGCATAGAAGAAAATGGCCTAATTGGAAAAGTGGCTTAGATAAAGCAATATCTGTATTAGATGATTTAGAAAGTTCAGATTTAAAAGAATATTAAAATAAAAAAGAGGATTAAATTAATTTAATCCTCTTTTAATAACTCATCTAAAATCCTATTTCTTCTCTCCATATCCTCTAATATTTTCTTTTGTTTAAGTTCATCATCATATACTAGTTTGGCGTTTGTAAGTGCTGGAGATGCAACTATATCATAGGTTATTATTTCATCAAAACTAATCTTCATTTAATAAATCATCTATTTTTTTATTTCTTTTTTCCATTAGTTCTAAATTATTGATATATTGTATATCAGAAAAAGAAAAATTAAATATCTTTCCCATAACATATTCCTTAGAAAAGTAAGGAGTATCTACTAAAAAATTGTATAAATCTATTTTATCTTTGTTCATATTATTATTTTTATTTTTAAACTGAAAAACTTTCTCCACAAGAGCAAGTTCTACTTGCATTGGGATTAATAAACTCGAATCCTTTACCATTTAAACCACCTGAAAATACTAGTTCGGTTCCAAATATATAAAGAAGACTTCTTTTATCACATATAACTTTTATATCATTATCTTCAAAAAGTTCATCAAGTTTTTCATCATATATATCATCAAATTCTAAGATATATGATAATCCACTACACCCTCCACCCTTTACACCTACTCTAAGGTATTGTCCTGTATTAGGTTCTTCACTTTTTAATTTAATTATTTGTTCTTTTGCGGTTAAACTTACTTTAATCATAAATTGGAAAATATCTATTTTTAATAATTTTTGGTTTAGAATCAATGTATTCTATAATAAAATCTGCTAACTGATATAATTTTTGTATAGTAAAATGTCCTACAATAATTATTTTAGATTTTGATAATTGATTAAAATTTTTTATTTTAATCATATTACTTTCTATTAATTTATAATTTATAGGATAATAATTATTATTTAATGGGTTTCTTCCTATGAAACATTCTATATCAAGAAAATAAAAATCTTTTTGTTGATCTAATATAAAATCTATATTAGATTCTCTAATACACCCATCTATATTTTCATAGATTTTATTTTTTTCAATAAAATCTATTCTATCTCCTATTTTTTTAATTATTAAAGATAAATTACTAATTTTTAGGTATTTATCAAAGTTATCATCATTCATATTATTTTAATTAAAAATACCCCAATTAAGGGGTATTTATTAGTGGAGATGCCGAAGGCGAATTCGGGTCTTCTCTGGTTAATCATAGAAACTCATTTACAAACGTAGTTACTTTTTTATAAAATAACAAACTAATTTAGTTTTTAACGAACCCCTAACAAATCCGAAAATTTTTGAATAGATTTTTAACTATTTGGAAACCTTTCTGACTTTGTCAATTAAGCAAAAGCTACTTCGTTTACCTTTAAGATGTTGTTTTGTAGAGCGGCTACTAATTCTTCACGGCTTGCTACTGTGTTTGTTTTGTCGTTTAGACTTTAATCCAATTTATTAATCGGGTTAGGATTATCCGATGTTTGCATCTCTACCATTAATTCCATGAATCTAAATCATTTCATCCCCATGTATTTGTAATGTATATATTATATTTTTTAATCTTGTTTTAGTAATAAATTTATTTTATAATCTCTTACTTTTAACTTAACTATACTCAATTTTTGAAGATCTTTTTCAGATAAATCATATATTTCCATTATATCTGATAAATTTTTATCTTTATGTAATAATAATAAATATTTTTTACTTTCAATTTCATCTCCATATATTGGTTCATAAGTATACTGAGAGTATTGAATATTTGAATTCAATTGATTTGTTAAATAATCAGAATATGAATTCAAATTATTTATATTACTATAACTTCCGTAGTACCTATATCCATTATCAATTTGAGATATATCAAAATTATTTGAAGATATATTATAATATTGATTATTAATTATTAATGTTTTATTCATACAAATATATTAAAAATTTTCGAAAAAGTTAATTATTTTTTAAGATTAAATCTATATTATATTCTCTTATTTTTGATTTAACAATTTCAAGACTATATAAATCATCTTCTATAATGCCATATTTTTCCATTAGTATAAATAATTCACCTTCTTTATTATCAGTATTTTCAACTAAAGAAAGTAGATATACTCTACCCGGCATCATTTCAAAAATAGTATTTACAATATTCTTATTAATACTATCAGATATTTCTTTTGCTAATTTATTTTCTATTTCATCTATGATGTTATCACCATATTTTATCTTTAAATCACTTTTACTTTTCATATAAAGTGATAAAAAAATAATTTTTTTTGTTTAGATACTTTTAAAGATTTTATTTATTTCATAATCCCTTACCTTTGTCTGAACTAATGAAAAATCAGACAAATCCGTATATACTATATCATATTTCTCTTTTATCTTTTCTACAAATTCGTATGTTATAAACTTAACATCCAATTTAGATAACAAAAACTTTATAGATTTAGTAAAATTAGTTTCTATATCGGGATTTCTTCCATAAAAACTATTTATTACTTTTTTAAGTTCTTGCCTGATTATATCACTCATATACTATCTAATATTTTATTTATTTCATAATCCCTTACCTTTGTTTGAACAAAAGGAAAATCAAATAAACTACTTGTTACCAACCCATACTTTTCAAGTAATAAAAGATCTACATAATCATGATCTTTATTTCTATCTAATAGATACTTAGTAGATTTATCAAAATCATCTCCCATAGAAAAATCACCCATTGGTCTAGGATATAAACTTGCGAAATCCAATGAAACTACGGGCATAATTTTAATATTTTATTAATTTTAAAATCTCTTATTTTTGATTTAGTTAGTTTCATATCATATAAATCTTTTTCTTCAAAATTATATTTTTCTAAAACTTCTAAAGTTAATACTTGTTCTTTAGTTTCTTGTAAAAATAATTTAATACAATCTCTAAGACCGCCAATAATTCTATATGTTTGTATTTTTACATTAATTGTATTCATAATTACATTATATAACTTATCTGAATAATAGGCTCTTCTTCCTTTGTTTTCCACAACTCAAACTCTTGTTTTTTACACAAAGTTTTACTATCATTGATTCTGCTAAAAAAATCTATAGCATTATCAATGTTAATAACTTTATCCATCAAAAACTGAATAAAGACTACTTTTTTCTTTTCATCTTCTTCAAAATCTACGTAGAACTCCTCTGAAAAATTTTCATTTAAGTAATCTACCATTTTATCTACTGTCTCTTGCATTATAATTTTATTAAAATATTTGAATTGTAAAATCTTAAATCTATACTTCCTAAAGTTTCTCTTAAAAGAGATAAATCTTCATATATTCCCATAGGATTTTTATTATCTACCTCTAAAATAGTATATAAATTACCCTTTAACTCCTTAATATGAAGCGTATTTTTAATACCTAACTTTCTTAACTTCTTAATTTTATCACCATGTTTAATTATAGATTGTTCACTAATACCAGCCTTTCTAACAGTTGGTAAGTTTTCCCAATCTACATCAACTAAACACTTAGCCAATATTTCTAAATAAGAAATATTCTGAATCTCTTTATGCGTATGTTCGTTGAAATAACCAATAGAAATATTAGTACATTCAGGAATGTAATCCACAAAATTAGCAGAGTCAGTAAAGATACCTGTATCATCAGGTTTCATATGTAAACCATTCTTATTTAATTCATTACATAATCCATCTGCAAACTCATTTGAACAACAAGCTTCTCCTAATTGTGATGTTATGATAGAATAATAATTCTTTCTATCAAAAGATACCATCCTTTTTTTACCTTTTAAAAGCGGATTATCTATAAAATCATTAGCAACTTTTTTAGACCCAATACCACCTCTTTCTTCACCTAAGAAGAAATAGTATAAACCAGGAACATTATTAGCCATCATATATAACATGATAGTAACCCCTGCTTTATCATCAGCACCTAATATAGTTGTTTCATCTGTTTTAATAAACTCTTGTTCTTTAACAAAGAACGAATATAAATTAATATCAGATTTTTCTCTTAAAGCAGTATCTAAATGACTCGTGAAAACTGTTTCAGAATTACCAATTAATTTATAGTAATTACCAAAATCATCTATTTCTAGATCTTGTGGAAGATAAGCCAAAACTTCATCTTCAAATCCATGAGGATAAGTTTCAGTAACTAATGAAATAAATGTATCTCTTACATTAAGAGGTTCATATTTAAAAGGTCTTGGTTCTATTTTTGTAGTAACTTGTTTAGGTTTAGAATTAGTTATAATTTTTTCACAAAAACTAATAACTTCATCCTTTTCAAACTTATTTGGGAAATAAGTATTGATAAATTTAAACATTTTTACGGTTTCTTTTTTCTTACCGTTTACTACTTGGAAATGCCAATCTTTGCTTGATAGTTGTACTATAGAATTAAGATTTAACTTTTCTAATTTTAGAAAAGTTTTACTTAAAGGACTATCAATGTTTTGAATTATTTCCACTAAATTTTTCTCTATTATCATTTTTTGCTTTTTGTTTTATTTATACAAATATATAAAAATTTTTCAACAAAAAAAAATTTTTAAAAACAATATTATATAAATAATATATATTAATTATGGGAAAATTAATAACAATAAATAACTTAGAGGATGATTCATTATTAAATGATTTATTCAATAAAGATATAATAGTATATGAAGATGTTCAAGGCAGCCAAATATGGGTAAATTATGACGGAGAATTTAATATAAAGTTAAAAACTCTTAGTTCTGAACCTATCAATATAATTGATTTGGCTATGCAAAATTTTTACAATAAAGCCTTAAATTATCTTAATGGTTTAAGTGATAGAGTTAAGGGATTATTAAATAAAAATTGGTGGTTTTGTTTTGAATATTTTCCTGATAACCAACCTGCTAATATAGAATATAGTAGAACCCCTAAAAATGATTTAGTTCTTATATCAATAAATAAAAATGGTAAATATTCTTCTAATATAGAAGAATTAGAGGAGTATGCTAGATTATTTGATTGTGATATGTTACCAATTATATTTAGTGGATGTTTAAATCAACAAATGATAGAAGCTATTAAGTATTTCTTAAATACAAGTCCAGATGATTTGGAATATGTTTTTGGAGAAAAGTCATTTTGTTTCTTCTTTTATAAGATATTAAATCCTAATTTAGAATCATCATTTTTAATGGATGGTGATTATCAAAAGAACTTAGAAAAGTTGATAATAAAAACAGATGATGACCAATTATCATTTCAGATATTAAATCCTTTATATAAGAAAATAAGTGAAACAAACTCAACAGAGTTTGTTGAGGTATATACTTTAATATTGGTTAATTTCTTAAATTTTTGTCAAAGTGTTAATCTGAACAATGTTAAATTTTCAGGAAGCAGAAAAGATGATTCTTATATAAATCTTATAAGTAAGTTATATAATATGTATATAACAGAAGTTAAGGATGATATATTAAAATTTGATTTTGTAGTTCCTAAATTCTTTGATAAGGATAAATTTAGAATTAATACAGAATTATTAAATAATAAATTAACTAAACAATATATTGAACAAGATAAACGTTTAGAATATATTTTTAAAGTTATTTTAGGTTCTTTTAATAAGAAAAGAAATAAAGTAATAGGTATATTTACTAATCAAACATTAAATGTATTTAATAAATTTATTGATGAAATAAACTCTAGAATAGACTTTTTCTTAAAAAAGAAAACAGAAGTAGAATTGGGTAAGAAAGGTCTTTTAGATTTTGGTCAATATTTTGACATTCAATATGATAAAGATTTTACAGGAGATGTTTATCCTGATGTTTATTCAGAGATAGAAAAGCCAGGCGAAAATAAAACTAAAAAAAATAAAAAGGATATAGGTAATATACCAGAAAATGGTAAAAAAAATACTATTTAATTACATAATGTATAAAAAATATATCCTACAATATTTACCGAGTGATTTTTTAGAAATTGCTCGTGAGCCTTTCTTTATATATGAAAATAAAAAACTAAAGTCAGCTTTTCTAATTGATTTAGTTCATTCTTTAATTGCAAAATACTTTAATAAGAAAAATAATAAAATCAGTTTATCCGCTGAAATCTTAAAAGAAAGATATGGTTATTTATATAACTATTATATTAAATATTTAATTGAAACTAATGTATTAAAACTTCTTCTAAACTATAGAAAAGGTCATAACTGTAGAATTTATGAGTTTAATACTAAAGTATGTAGAGGTAAAATTTTAAGATATATTAATAATGATAAAATTATCTTAAAAAGATATAACATGAAGTTTAATATTAATAACTTTATTAGTAAGACAAAAGAAACTGTTATACCTACTGAAATAAAGAAAAAATTAGTATTAGATTTATTTAGTGCTAAAGTAGATTATGCTAAATCTATATTTTATTTAGATAATACATTTAATGATGATAGTATTTATAATAGAAATAAATATAGTGTTGATTGTATTGAACAAAATCAGATATTTTATCACTTTGATGCATTTGGTAGAATGCATACTAATTTTACTGTGTTAAAATCTTTTATTAGAAAAAACTGTCTTTTATTAGATGGTGAAGAAACATATGAAGTAGATATAAGTAATTCTCAACCTTTATTTCTAAATATCTTAATGCAAAATGAAAATTATTATCATGATGAAGGTGTTCAATTTTATAGGTATTTAACTTACAGTGGTAAATTATATCAATTTATAATGGATAAATGTCCTATATATACGGAGAAAAAGTTGGTAAAAGAAATGGTGTATAAAGTATTTTTTGGACAAAATAGAAAAAATATACATGATGAAAACTTTGAGAATTTATTTCCAGAAGTATATAAGTTTATTATCGAATATAAAAAAAGAAAAGGAGATTATAGAAGTTTATCACATGCTTTACAATTAGCAGAATCAAATTTAATTT
>Ga0316225_1001653_pt1 | contig 20211 bp, 10 predicted proteins | sample TBH18015metaG_FD_206010 | JGI IMG/M metagenome (GOLD analysis project Ga0316225, IMG submission 206010) | Freshwater microbial communities from Trout Bog Lake, Wisconsin, USA - TBH18015 | ecosystem: Environmental > Aquatic > Freshwater > Lake > Hypolimnion/Profundal zone | place: USA: Wisconsin... | reverse complement strand
TCATCGCCTCGATCTTGGGCTTGAGATTGTGCGACTGGTCGATCATATACGCCAGGCGCGAGACATCCTTCTGATGCAGTTCCACGGCGTTGCGGATTTCGTGAAAAATGCGGAATACGGCGTAAGGATCCATGCTGCCCAGGGTCAGATCGTCATCGGCAAACTTGCGGTCATTGAAATGGAACCCTCCCAGCATGTCCTCATCGAGCAGAAAGGCCACGATCTGCTCGACATTGGTGGCCGGGAGGTGGTGGCCGGTGTCCACCAGCACCTTGGCCCGCGGTCCGGCCTGCCGGGCCAGGGTGTAGGCCATGCCCCAATCGGCGATATCGGTGTGATAGAACGCCGGTTCGAAGGGCTTGTATTCAACCAGCATGGTCATGCCCTCGGGCATGGCATCGTGCCATTGCCTCAGGGCGCCTTCTAGACGCCGCTTCCGGCTGACGATGTCGTCCTGCCCGGGGTAGTTGGTCCCATCGGCCATCCACACGCTCAACAGCGGGCTCTTCAGCGCCTTGCCGATGGCGATCGACTCCATCACATGGCGGTTGGCATGAGCCCGGGCCCGGTCGTCTCCACTGCACGCCGAACCGAATTTGTATATCTGGTCCTGGAACAGGTTGGGGTTGATCGCCCCTATGCTTACGCCGTTCTTCCGAGCCGTCTCGGCGGTCTGGCTGGCGTCCACTCCGACGCTGAAATCCCACAATACATGCACTGCTACGCTCGGACAGCATCCCGTATAGCGATGCACCGTCCCGGCATCGGCCAGTTTCTCCTCGATCGTCGCCGCCGCCGCTGGTTGCAGGAATTTACCAAACCGCGTGCCGGTATCGGCATAGCCCCAGGACGGCGTCTCGATCTTGAATTCATCCAGCAGATTGAACAGTTCATCGCGTTCCATATAAACCTCGCTTGCTTGCCTTAGACCACCTTGATTTTGTCCAGGCATTCGACGGGCTTGGGATATTCCATATCCAGTTCCTGCAGCGTGCGGACGATGATATCAGAGATCACCCAGTTGCGAAACCACTTGCGATCCGCCGGAACCGCATACCATGGGGCATGTTCGGTGGAACACTTCTCCAGGGCATCCTTGAATGCCTCCATGTAAAGATCCCAGCGTTTGCGCTCCTCGACATCGGACGGGCTGAATTTCCAGTTTTTGCTTTTGTCTTCCAGGCGGGCTTCCATGCGACGTTTCTGTTCATCGCGGGAAATATTCAGAAAGAACTTGATTATCACCGTTCCTTCGTCGCCGAGCATCTTCTCGAAGGCGTTGATGTGCTCGTAGCGCCGCGACCAGACCTTCAGGGAAACAAGGTTTTTGACCCGCTCGACCAGGATGCTCTCGTAGTGGGAGCGGTTGAATATCCCGATCTTTCCCCGGCGCGGGGCGGCCAGATGGATGCGCCACAGATAATCGTGGGCCGCTTCTTCAAGCGAAGGAACCTTGAAACTGGCCACTGCACACCCCTGCGGATTCACCCCGCTGAAAACATGGTCGATCGCTCCGTCCTTGCCGCCGGCATCGATAGCCTGGAAGACCACCAACAACGCGTATTTGCCCTGTGCGTAAAGCAACTCCTGGAGTTGCCGCAGCTTGCGGAGGTTCTTGTCGATAGCCTCCTGGGCCTCCTCTTTCCCCTTGAACGGGCCGGTATCGTCCGTGGACAATTTCGCAAAATTCAGTGCCTTGCCCGGACGGATCAGGTATGGGGATTTGATCATTGGATCAAAGGTACGCCGCCGCGGGGAGCCTGACAAGGGACAATGAACGCGCAACTCTGCCCATCGCCCCCCCCACCATGGCCTCGTCTAGTCTCTATCCATCTTGCTTGAGGAATCCCTCTAGCCGGTATATTCTCTGCACATCGCGCCCGCGTAGCTCAGTTGGATAGAGCGCTGGTTTCCTAAACCGGAGGTCACAGGTCCGAATCCTGTCGCGGGTACTTGAAAACAAGGCAGTTATCAACTGCGCACTCTATGTCGTTCGCGAAGTCCGGCCGGCCAATCAGTAGCCATAGCCCCGGCGACAGCCCCGGGTGGCGCGGAGTACCGGTGGCAAACATTAAATGGACGCTGGTTATTGGTCGGAGATGAGACATGAAGGCGTACCTGGTTATTCCGGCGTTGGTTTTGATATGCGGCCCAACATTCGCGGCAGAGACCGTGAATTTTAGTTCCCGGCCGTCGGCGGTGAAGGACGGCCAGAACACAACGATCTCCTTCAGTGTTTCCGCACCGACCGATGTCGAAGTGTCCGTGCTGGGCCCCAACGAGCAGGTGGTGCGTCATCTGGCCGCCGGAATGCTGGGCGGGAAGAACCCTCCCCCGGAACCGCTGAAGGCGGGGTTGTCCCAGGCACTGCAATGGGATGGCAAGGATGACCTTGCCAAGCCGGCAGGAGCCGGACCGTTTAATGTTCGGGTGCAGCTTGGCATGGGCGCCGACCTGGATCGGTTCATTCCCTCGGTTCCCGATCCAATGAGTCGTCCAACGGCCATCGGCGTGGGGGCCGACGGAAATGTTTACGTGCTTTCGGGACGCAACTACACCAACGGGGTGTGCGTCTATATGTTTGTGCTTGATCGCAACGGAAAGTACCTGCGGACGATTTTACCGTCCCCGTCCAACCTTAAGGCTGATCAGGTCAAGGGCTTAGACCGGCTCAAACTGCCGGGCGGCCAGGAAGTGCCGATTGTTTACCAGGGATACACCGGCGATACAGCGCCTTTCCTTTCCGGCATGCGCGCCCAGCAACTGGCCGTTACCTCGCAGGGCAATATTGTCTTCGCCTCAGGCGGCAACGACATGTGGAATCAGGCGGTGGAACGCTACGTGCTGACGATCAATCCCGACGGCACCACTCCGCCCCAGACCGGTTTCGTTGGTCCGCGCCTGGGCGATGGTTGCCAGTACGGCGACGGACTGCCTCAACAGCAGTTGGCGGTCAGCCCCGACGGCAAGACCATCTATTTCTGCGGCATGGGCGTGATTGCCGCAGGGAAAAGACCCGCCAAAGGCAATGATTGCATCGGCAAGACCTCCTGGGACAGCAAGGCGGCTCAGCCGGATGTATTTATCGGAAAGCCTGACGAACCTGGCAATGACGGCGAGCACCTCAAGCAGCCGGTCAGCGTCACCTGCGACGGCCAGGGGCGTATCCTGGTGGCGGATTCCGGTAACGGACGCGTCGCCGTATTTTCACCCGAGGGCAAATACTTGGGCCAGACCAAGGTGGATCGCCCGCGGATGGTCTGTCTCCATCCCAAGACGGGAACGATGTATGTCCTGACGGACCCGGTTCCCCAGGGGAAAAAAGGCGCCCGTGATGCCGGGCCTTTCGCCCTGGTCAAATTCGACAAAGCCATCGACGGTCAGGAAGTTACCCGCGCCGCTTTTACTGGCATAGCCCCGGCCCTGGCCTTGGACGCCGGCGCTGAGCCGGCGCGGTTGTGGCTGGCGAATGACGGACTGTTTCCCGTCACCGATTCCGGCGGCAAGCTTGAAATCGGGGCCGACGTGATCGTGGCGCCACCCGGCGCATTCTCCGGATATCCGCTCTACATGGCCCATGATCCGCAGCGGCAGTTTCTCTATGTCGGACACTATGAGCCCCGTGTAAGTCACAATCTGAGAACCCTGCGCATTGACCTGAAGACCGACAAGATTGAGCCATTCCTCACCGTGTCTTCTGATTTCGCTCTTGACCATGATGGCAATGTTTATGTCCTGGACGGAATCGGCACCAACTCCATTTCCCGCTACTCTCCCGATGGCAAGCCATTGCCGTTTGCCACTGGCACCAACAAATTGAGCATAAAGTATCGCGCCGGCTTCCCCAACGTCGGCGTCAAAGGATTGGCGGTGGCGCCAGATGGCGATGTCTTCGCCTATCAAGACAATAACATGACATCTCCCGTCGATGTCTGGCAGTTCGGTGCCGATGGCAACCTGAAGAAGGAAAAAATCATCAAGGGCATTCCGTTTGACTCCGGCACCGGCTTGGCCGTGGACCGCGCCGGGAACATTTACGCGGGCCTTAACCTTCATGCCCCCAACAGTTTTTATCCAGAGGCGTTCGGCGATCAAATCCCCCAGTTGGCCTGGTACACCCCCTACGACAACAAGTCCAACTGGTATGCTTTGCCGCAGCGGAAACTGCCGGATGGGCCGCCATGGAATCGTCCCTATCTCAATTTTTACCTTTACCAGTACGGGTCCATTTTCAAGTTTGGACCGGAGGGGGGCGAACTTGTCAGCAGTGGGAAACCCGTCGCCGGCGCCAACCCGCGCCCGGCCAATGTGGCGGCCGACGCTAAGGAATATCGCAATGCCTACCTGAACTCGGTCATCTGGCTCTCTGGCGCCAAGTGGGAATACCGCGGTTTTGCGATTTGCGCCAACCGCACCGAGGGCTGGGGCGACCCGGGATGTTCCTGCATGAGCAGCAGGTTCTTTATGGACGAATACGAACGCCTTTTCGTGCCCGATGTGTTCCGTTGTTCAATCGGCGTGCTGGATAGCGCCGGCAATGAACTCACACGTTTCGGCGCCTACGGCAACGTGGACTCGGCAGGACCCAGGAGCATGATCCCGGCGCCGGCCATTCCCCTTGTCTCACCCAATGCCGTGGTGGCCGGCAGAAACAAGGCCTACATCGTCGACCGCAAGAGCCGCCGCATCGCCGTGGTGAACCTGACATGGGCTGCCACGGGCACCTGTGAAATTAAATAGAATGGGCAGGTTCTCGGGCTCCGCTTTTATGGCCGCAATGTCATGGTCATCGAGATTATCATTAACGGCCTTCCCGTCCGATTTCGGCGCCGCGCATAGCCTTGAAGAACCCGCAGGTTTCGTTAGGACTCCGATCCTGCGGCCCGCAGCGGTCGTGGGCGAGAATCGTACCGACAATTCTGGCTAAACCAGGACCTCCATGAACCGCTCCGGAACATTTATTATTCCAATGGCGATGCTTATCCTCTTCACCTGCGCCAGCGGGATGTTCGCGGAAGCTCCCACACAAGCCAACCAGTGGACCAAAATCGCCGATGGCCCCACAAACCACCGCCAGGGGGTCACCATGGTCTGGGCCATAGACCTCAAAAAGCTCCTGCTCATCACCGATGGAATTGAGGCCTTCGATTCGCCTGCTTGGACCAGCTTTTCCACGGCAAGACCTCCCGCCAAGGACGCCCCTAATTTTGATGGCATCCAGCCCTACTATCAGACAGCCTATGATGCCAAGACGGCAAGAATCTACTGCTTGTCGCTGGGAAACGTGCTCTATATCTTCGACATTGCAACCAAAACCTGGAAGGCCAATCCCGCCGAGCCGCTTCTGGATGATCTGAGTTGGCACATGCTGGCCGCCGACGGCCAGGGCCATGTGGTAGCCGTCGGTTCCGATAAAAGAATTGACAATGTCGGCTGGACACGCACGGTGATTCTTGACGCTGCCGCGGGCACCTGGAGTCTCTTGCCGTTGCCGCCGGATGCCGTGGTCAAGCGTCACCGTGACCTGGTTGCAGCCAGCGAATCGCTCATTGATATGGTCGGCCGTCTGCGACTCGCCTGGTACCGCGATCCGAAAGGCATCGGTACCGACGAGGAGATCAAAGCACTCGCAGAGCGTTGCGGGAAACTCGCCGGACACGCCGGCATGGACGCCTTCAAAGCAGAACTCGCCAAGGTCGGAGATCTCATCAAAAGCACGGCCACGCTCGATGCCCTCAAGGCCGCGCGGGCAATTCAACCACAACTTGATGACGCCGCCTTCGCGCAATATCCCGTGCCGCACTCGCGCCGCAATGCACCGTTGGTGTACGACGACAAGGACAAGGTGTTCGTCCTCTTCGGTGGTGACCACGAGGATTTCGAAGTCAACGACACATGGACGTTGGATATCGAGAAGAAGGCCTGGAAGCGGATGAATCCGGATCGCGCGCCGTCGCCGCGCGCCGGCCACGCTGCGTGCTACCTGCCCAAGAGCGGCCGCGTGGCAATCTACGAAGGTTACATACCTTCCGATAGCGATGCCTATGCCACCCGTTCCTGGTCAGTGCTGGACCCGCGCGAACTGTGGGTCTATGACGCCAAGGCCGACCGCTGGGACATGGCCGGCGCCTGGGGCAAGGGCGCCGACGCCGGCGCTGCTCCACCTTCAATCGGAAACTTTTTCGGCCCTGACGCCGTCAACGCAACCTGGTACGAAGTTCCCGCCATGGCCGCCGACGCTGACGACACGATCTGCCTGGCCGTGCGCGGCGACAAGAACGCTTCGAATACAACGTGGGCGCTGACCTTCGACCCGACTAAAATTGACCCCGCTGGGCGTGACAAATTCGGCCAAGCACCCAACAGCCGGCGGATCCGCCCGCTCTGTTTCCGAGCCGACTATTCAGAGGTCGCTGACGATCCCAAGGCTAAAGACCTCACGGCATTGCCCGACAACCAATGGATCAAGCTCACTCCGGCGCAACGTAATCCGGCACATGGATGCCGCCAACGCGACTGGGGTACCTCGGTCTGGGATTCGGACCGCGAACAGATTCTCATGTGGGGCGGCGGGCACTGTGTGCGGTCTTCGAGCGTACCTCTGCATTATTCGCCGGTCTCCAACCGAATGGTCGAGGGCTACGATGCCGAGGAGCCTTATTGTATCAACGGCTGGTGCGGGCCGGCTTCCTCGCTCCTCAATAAACAGTGGATTCACTGCCACGGCTACCATCTCTATGCCTACGATCCTCAATGCAAGATGCTGGTCACCGCCCGCGGCTTCCTTTACGACCCGGAGCGCATGGATTGGGTCCGGTCCGAGCCTGTAAAGTCGCCTTTCCGCTATCAGGTTTTTCAACTCGTCATCGCCGGGAGCCCGCACGGCGCGGTAGCCTGGGGCTCCGCCAACCGCAGCGTCGGCCTCTGGCTCTTTGACCGCGAAACAGGCTGGGCGGCGCTTGAACCCAAGGGCAATCTCTTTGCCCCTTATTGCGACTCCAACGGCATGGCCTACGATTCCAAACGCGACCGGATGCTCTTCAGCAGCGTGCCCGGAACTTCAGGCAAACAGAGCAACGGAACGTTCCTCGCGTTCGATTTCCAGTCTAAGGCGATCACCGTGGTCACGCCCGAAAACAGTGAGCTCAATAAGACTGGCTGCGCCCGCGAACTGGCCTATGTCGAACACGCAGATTGGATGCTGATCGGAGACCTGATTCAACAGGGCGACGCCAAAAACAGCAAGACCTATACCCGCGTTTACGATTGCGCCAACAACAAAATGTTTCTGCTCGATGCCGGGCCGGTGATCGGTGGCTTCAACGCTGGATGGATGTACGACGCTAAACGTAAACTGGTTTATTCCTTCGCCTACAACGGCGACGCCTGGGCAATGCGAATCAACACGGCCACCGCGCAACTGCTGGAAAAACCAGAGTAGTATCCAAGATCGCTCCCATCGCACCGTTAGCGCGGCCAAACCTATTGCCAGGGACATTGTCAAAACCTCGATGGACCGGCGCTGCTGTTTGCCGGTAAAAGGGGAGGCCAAGGATGAGTTTGCTTCCTTCACGGCACATCTCACTGTATAAAAGCAGGAGTGGCACCAATTTGATGGGTATCGAAAACAGACGCTGCAAATCAGGGCGAGTGACAGGATTTTTCATACCCGGCCGGACGGAAAAAGCCAGAGCCACGGCAGCACGTAAGTCAAAATGGCGTGAATGTTTCCGAACTTGAATTAGCCTGATTTCTTCGAAGGATCCCTAAACCGGAGGACACAGGTCCGAATCCTGTCGCGGGTACTTGAAAACAAGTGGTGTACAAATGACGCCTCTGGCAATAGCGTCAGGGCCGATCGCACCCCCTAACTTTCTTCTGCGGACTGGCCAACTCCGTAACTTTGGCTACCCCGTGGACTCGGCGGCAGATTGGATGGCTGTCTCAATAATGAGGCGCGGACCGTCGGGAGAGAGGGCGACAGGGTGGGGGAAATCCTGTTTTACTTCATAGTCGGGCAGGTAGACGCCATCGTCGTGACGCCGGCAGCGAGCCACAAAAGTGCGGGAACCTTCCGTCAATTCCAGCAGATAAGACACTGACATCTGGGTGCCGTAGGCGTGGCCGGTGGTGGCGACGTTGACGAAGGTGGTCCCGTTTCGCCTGAAGACGTGGGTGGGCGTGCGCTTGGTGCTGTGAAGATGCCCGGACAGCCAAAGGTCAACGCGCACGCTCGCAAGCAGTTCCACAAACGGCGCCGCCGCCACCTTCGACGCAGCGATCTTCTCTTCCGAGTCCAGAGCAACTCCCACCTGGCCGACATACAGATGCCGATGCGTCTTGGTCGAGCCAGCGACGGTGTCATATACGGGCACGTGGCTGCAGACCACGATGTTGCTCCCCTGGTACCTGGTTATGGTCTCTTTGACCCAGTTGAAAGTCGCCTGGCCTACGCACCCGGCGGCATAGCTCTGCTCGGCGGAAAACATGATGAACGCGCAGTTGCCGTCCTCGATAACATACCGGCCCGGCCGCAGCAGATGCTTGTGCCAGAGGGGCATGGTCGAGGCGATATAATCGTGGTTGCCGTTGATTTCAAACCAGGTCTTAATGCCCGAGCCGGCGCGAATGTCCAGATACTCCTGCATCTCGGCGTCAGCGCTGTTGTCGACCACATCGCCGAGCCCCAGCACATAGTCGGCTCCGCCCATATTGCTTGTCAGGTCAAGGACGGCCTGTTGCAGCCATTGGCCCCCGGTCTTGCCGTCGTTGCTGTTGCACAGGCCAACCTGGGGATCCGAAAATATCCAGATGCGCCGGGCGGCCGGCCCGGCTGCGGAACTGGCCGAACCACTTGTAGCGGAACACGCAACAGACGCCGTTTCCATGAATTGTTCTCCGCCGGGATTTACCATTGGACACCAACTTCTCTTGGTCCGCGACCGCCGTGCACCATATTCAACCATTCTATCAGCGCCCCGACTATTTCCAAGCCGTGCCTTCGGTCCTACTGCGAGAAATCCCCCGCCTTCGCAGTCCGTACCGGCCGTGCGGCGTTTCGCCTGTTGCCCACCTGCCCGTGACAATGGAACTTTCGGAGGATTATATACTGGCTGTTACAGGTCCGAATCCTGTCGCGGAGACTTTGCGGACGTCAACCCATTACATCTGCGTCCAGGCGTTCGCACGCCACGACCGCCGCGATGGCCTGGGCCAGCATATCCAGGTTGGCCGGCTTGATGAGATGGGATGAAAAACCGGCTTCCTTGCTGTGCCGGATGTCCTCTTCCTGGCCGTAGCCGCTCAAGGCGATGCCGGGCATGTGGCAACCGCGAAACCGAAGCGTGCGCAGCAGATCCACGCCGCTGCCATCGGGCAATCCGATGTCGCTGATCAGCAGGTCGAAACGCCGGGCCTCGGCCAGCGTCAGGGCCGCCGCCACGTCACCAGCCGTTTCCACATCGTGCCCGTTCATCTTCAGCAACCGCCGCATGATCAGCGCCGTATCCGCGTGATCCTCAACCAGAAGAATGTTCAACGGCTTGCTGGCCGCCGCTTTCGCACTACCCGCTTCGGTCTTTGCCGGCATCTCCTCTCGCCCCGGCCCTGCCGCCGTAAGCAGGGGCAACTTGACCAGGAATGTGGCGCCCTGCCCCTTGCCGCCACTGCTGGCCCCTATAGTGCCCCCGTGTTTCTCGACCAACGCTCGGCAGATCGTCAGCCCCAGCCCCAACCCTCCGAACTGGCGCGTCATTCCCCTGCCGCCCTGCTCAAAAGGATTGAAGATGCGCGGCAACACGCCGGGATCTATTCCCTCGCCGCTGTCGCTGACTTCCACGCTGGCCCACCCGTTGTCGTCACACCGGCACCAGATCCTCACCCACCCGTCCGCAGGCGTGAACTTCACCGCGTTCCTAATCAGGTTCCAGAACACCTGCTGCAATCTGACCGCATCGGCCATCACCATACCGGTGGCGCCGGAGCCGGCAGAGCACTGGAACTTCAACCGCTTCGTCTGGATATCCGGCGTGCATACCTCAATCGACCTGTGAATGATCTGGCACAGTTCCACCGGCCGGAGATTCAATTCCACCTTTCCCTGGGCTATGCGGGTTATGTCCAGCAAGTCGTCGATGAGCCGCGCCTCCAGTTCCACGTTGCGCCGGATCAACTGCGCGTCCTGGCGACAGTCCACCGGCAACCTGGCGTCCTTTTCCATGAGGCTGGCGGTTGTCAACACCGGCGTGAGCGGAGTGCGCAATTCGTGACTCAACACCGCCAGGAAGTTATCCTTGGCTTGGTTGGCCAGCTCTGCGGCGGCCTTGGCGGCATCGGCCGAACAAATGGCGGCTTTTAGCTGGTCCTCCGCCTGCTTTACATCTGTAATATCGTGAGCGATTTTAGCCACTCCGATGACCTGTCCGGCGGCATCCCATATCGGCGAAATCGACAACGACACGTAGATGCGCGAGCCGTCCTTGCGCACCCGCTCCACGGCGTGGCGCCGCAGCGTGCCTCCGGTCTTAATTTCCTCAAGATATTCCGGCACCAGCGGAGCCTGCCCCGGAGGAATGAGCATTGCCACCGGTCGGCCAATGGCATCCCCGGCGCTGTATCCGAACAGGCGCTCGGCACCGGCGTTCCAACTCAGGATAGTGCCTTCCAGCCCCTCGCTGATGATGGCATCATTGGAAGATTCCACGATCGCCGCCAGCATTCCCCGCGCCCGTTCAACGCCATGCCTCCGCCGCATGATACGCCGCCATACCGATGCCCCAAAAAAGCATTCCAAAACGCATGCCGCAATAGCGATAACCCATCGCCATTGCCCAACCGGATGACCATCACCAAGCGCCAAGCCCACGCGCAATCCCGCCCAATACAGCACCAGCGCCACTCCGGCCGCCATAAGCAACACGGCCAAAGTGCTCAGCATAACCGGCCTTCTATTCCGCCGCATCTGCATTGCGACCTTTAGCTGGGGAATTCGCACCCCCAGACGACTGTTCGGTCAGAAACTCCTGGGCCCTGCGCCGTTCGGCAAAGAACGCCTGGTGCCCCAGGCGATCGATAATCAGCACATGTGGCCCGGCCTTCCCCGTGCCGCCGACATTCATTTCGTAACGCTGCGCCAACGGCTCAATCATTTCCAGAAATACGCGCCATCCCCCCAGGCCAAAACCATACGTCCGTCCGTCGTTCCAAGTCACCTCATCGCCCCGCGGCTCATAATAGAACAGCACAAACCGTGCCTCCCCGGCATATCCCAATTGTCGGTCCACCCCTGCCGCCAGCGGCTCCACAAGCCTGATGAACCCATCGGGCACATAGGCCAACGGCGGTAACGACGGCACAAAACCTGTCTCCGGCCGGCGATAGATCACGTCACACCTCGCTACGCTTGCCCAAGTATAGGCACCGTCCAAGGCGCATCTCACAAGACCAAACACTCTTGTGGAATTCTCAGTGAGATAGGCAACGGCCGCATTACAACTCCCCCTAACCACCCTTAGCGCTGCACCAGTTTCCGCAGATTCTTCAGGCTTTCCAGTGCCTTCTCGCGCGGACGGACCTCGATTGCACGCTACCGTCGCACATCAGGCCAGTCAAGATTGTCGGGTATCGCTTCTTCCATGATGCCGCCATGCGTTCCTGCCATGCCTCCTCATCCCTTTCCCTCCTTACCATCTACCCCCGTTGCCGTCCTGCTGCGCCTGATGTTCTCAATCGCGTCATTCAATCGCGCGATGTCAATCGGCTTGGTCAGATGCGTGTCAAAGCCGGCGTCGCGGCATTCCTGGACGTCGCTCTCCTGGCCGTAGCCGGTCAGGGCGATGCCAGGGAACGCATGGCCGCCGGCACGCAACGAGCGCATGAGATCCAGCCCGCTGCCGTCTGGCAAACCCAGGTCGCTGAGAAGTAAATCAAAGACGCTTTCCGAAGCGAGCTTCATGGCGCTAGCCACGTCGGACGCGATCGCGACGCTATAGCCGTCCATACGCAAAAAACGCGCCATGACTTTGGCCGTATCGCTATGATCCTCCACCAGCAGGATGCGCCACGTCCCGTGGACCCGCGCTGCCGGCGCGGCCCCGATAACAGAAGCGGCGCCACCGTCGCTGACGCGGGCGGCGCGCATGGGTAGGCGGACAGTGAAGGTAGCGCCGCGTCCTCTGCCCGGACTGGAGGCCTTTATGGTGCCGCCATGCAACTCGACCATGGCCCGGCAGATGGTGAGGCCCAGGCCCAGACCGCCGAACTGGCGGGTGACCGAGCGGCTAGCCTGCTCGAACGCGTTAAAGATACGCTCCAGGTTTTCCGGCGCGATACCGGCGCCGCTGTCATTGACCTGGACTTCGACGAACGCGCCATCGCGACGGCAGCGGATGCCGACACTGCCGCCGGCGGGCGTGAACTTGATGGAATTCTTGAGCAAGTTCCAAAAGACCTGTTGCAGACGGGCGCCGTCGGCTTCCAGGTGATACGGGCCATCGGCAGCATCCACGGCAAATTCCAGCTTGCGCGCCTGGATGTCGGGCAGGCAGACTTCGACGGCGCGCCGAATGGTAGCGCCGAGTTCGATGGCGTCGCAGTGCAATTCGACCTTGCCGCGCTCGATGCGAGTGACGTCCAGCAGATCGTCGATCAGCCGGGCTTCCAACTCGACATTGCGCGCGATGCCCGCGAAAAGATCACGGGTATCGGCGTCAAAACGAGGGTCCCGCAGCAGCAACTCGGCGGTGGCCAGCACGGGGTTGAGAGGGTTGCGCAGCTCGTGGCTGAGCACCGCCAGGAACTGATCCTTGGCCTTGCTGGCGGCCTCGGCCACGACCTTGGCGGCTTGCAGAGCTTTCTCAGCCGTTTTCGCCTCGGTGATGTCGTTGAAGAGGATGGCTACCTTGCGGCTGTCGGGCCCGCCCACCCGGTAGGCGCTGACGTCGAACCAGCGATTAAGGGCCCGCGCTTCATTGACGAAACGGACCGGCTGGCCGGTCAGGGCCACCATGCCGTAAATCTCAAACCAATGGGCTTCATGGTCCGGGGCCAGCTCGCGCATGAGTTTACCCTGGGCATCGTGTAAACCGGTTTGGGCTGCAAAGGCGGGGTTGATTTCCAGGAAGCGATAGTCGATGGGCCGAGCGTCAGCATCGAAGAGAACCTCAATAACGCAGAAACCCTCCAGCAACGTGCTGAACAGTGTGCGGTAACGCTCTTCGGCCTGCTTGCGTTCGGTGATGTCCACCAGGGCCGCAACCGTGCCGCGCGGCACCCCCCGTTCATCCAGAAGAGGGGTGCCATAGCCCAATACCTCGCGGACCACGCCGTCATCAAAGGCCAGAGTGAACTCGACATTATGCACGTTTTCGCCGCGGGCCGCCCGCTGCGCTGGCAGTTCGTCCAGCCGCAATTCGCGGCCATCCTTCAGGACCCGGAAATGCCGCGGCTTAGTGTCGGGAAGGCCGGACAGCGAGAGTTCCTTACCCGGGGCAATGCGCAATATCTCATTGGCCAGGCGGTTGCCGATCATGTGCACACAATCGGCATCGTGGGCAATGAAAACTGGTATCGGTATGGCCTCCAGCACGGCGGCCAACTCCCCGGCCCTCTGGCGTTCGCGCTGTTCGCTCTGGCGCAGCGCCTCTTCGGCCCGGTGACGCTCTATGGCGTAGCGAATGGAGCGGATAAGCAGGCGGTGGTCGGTCTGGCCTTTGACCAGGTAATCCTGGGCGCCGCCGCGCAATGCCTCGGTGCCGACGGCCACGTCATCGGTGCCGGTCAGGACCACCACCGGGATGTGCGGCGCCGCCGCAGCCATGCGCCGCACGGTGTCGGGGCCCTGGGTGTCGGGCAAGGACATATCCAGCAGGACGACGTCGAAGACCTGCCCCCCCACAAGCCCGATAGCCTGATCGAGACGCTGCGCCTGGGTCAGGGTAAAGACCTGCCCAGCAGCGTCCAGCAGCGCTTCACGCAGCAACCGGGCATCGCCGGGGTTGTCTTCCACCAGGAGAATGCGGATGTCGCCTTCGTCCATGTTTCACGCCCGCCTGGGAAGTTTGACAATGGTCAGCCAGAATTCCTCCATGGTCTTGATGACGCAGAGGAACTGCATGAGGTCGATGGGCTTGGTAATATAGCAGTTCACGTGCAGATCATAGGCCCGGATCACGTCCTCTTCGGCCTGGCTGGTGGTCAGCACCACCACCGGGATGCTTCGCAGGGAAGGATCGCCCTTGATTTCGGCCAGAACCTCGCGGCCGTCCTTCTTGGGCAAATTAAGGTCCAGGAGAATCAGGTCCGGCCGGGGCGCCTGGGCATAAGGACCCCGGCGATATAGATACTCCATGGCCTTGGCCCCGTCATCGACACTGCTCAAGTTGTTGCGCAGTTTGCCTTCTTTGAGGGCCTCCTGGGTCAGGCGCACATCGCCGGGATTGTCCTCGATGAGGAGGATCTCGATGGGGGCGGCATCGGAGCGGTTGCCATTAGGATACATCATGTTTTGCTCACAACTCCTTGGACGGGCAATTGGAAAAAGAATGTCGAACCCCGCCCCAACTGGCTTTCGACCCAGATGCGACCGCGATGGCGCTCCACTATCCTCTTGCAGATAGCCAGTCCGATCCCGGTTCCGGGGTATTCGCCCCGGCTGTGCAGACGCTGAAAGATCAGGAATACCTTCTCGCCGTACTGCTGCTCGATGCCTATACCATTATCCTTGACGCTGAAGACCCAGTCCTCATCCTGTCTTGCGGCGCCAATATGAACCTCGACGTGACGGTCGGCGGCGCGGAACTTGATGGCATTGCCCACCAAGTTCTGCAGCAACTGGGTCAACTGCGAGCCGTCGCCCTCAACCTCCGGCAGCGCGTCATGAGTGATGCTGGCGCCGCTTTCGGCAATGGCCGCCTGCAGGTTGCCCAGTGCCCGTTCCAGAACGCCTTCCATGGAAACCGTCTCCGCGGGCCGGCCGCGGGTGTTGATGCGGGAATAGTCCAGCAGATCAATAATCAGCCGGCTCATACGGGCAGCCCCATCGACGGCGAAAGCGATGAACTCGCGCGCGTCTGGTTCCATCTTGTCCTTGTAGCGGCGGTCGAGGAGCTGCAGAAAGCCCGTGACCATGCGCAGGGGTTCCTGAAGGTCGTGGGAGGCGACGTAGGCGAACTGCTCCAGGTCCTTGTTGGAGCGGCCCAGTTCCTCCGCCGCCGCGGCCAGGGCTTGCTCGGCCCGCTTGCGCTGGCTGATGTCGTGGAGGATCTTGGAGGCCCCCATCACGCGACCGTCGGAATCCTTGACCGGAGATGCCGTCAGCGAGACGTCTATGCGCCGTCCATCCCTGGTCAGGCGGATGGTCTCAACATGCTCCGAACGCTCGCCGCGACTCAGACGCTGCAGCAGTTCCTCTTCTTCGTGGATGCGATCGGCCGGCAAAAGCACCGTGATTGGCTTGCCGATAATCTCCTGGGGCTCGTAGCCAAACAGACGCTGGGCCCCGGCATTCCAACTCAGGATGACGCCATCCAGGCTCTTGGAAATGATGGCGTCATCGGAACACTCGATGATCGCCGCCAGCAGGGATTGCGCTTCCAAGGTCTTCTTGATGCTCGTGATATCCGCGCCCGTGGTGATGAAGTAATCGCCCAGGGGAATCGTCGTGAAACGGAAATGCTTGTCAAGATGGGGAAAGAAGTCCTCGTAGCCGTACGGACGCCCCGTGGCCATGACCGTTTTGACAATATCGATGTAATGTGCGGTGGCCCCGGGCCCGAAGATTTCATCGGTGGTCTTGTCTTGAATACTGGCCAGGGTCTTGCCCCAACTCTTGAGCGCGGACGGGTTGGCGTCCACCAGACGCCATGTCGCAATGCGGCCGGCCTCGTCGCGAACAAGCCTCCAGAAATGCACCTCTTCGGTCATGTTCTGGAAGAGATTGCGGTACTTTTCTTCGCTGGCCTGCATTACGGCCGTCGCCTTGCTGACGCGCCGGCCGGATAAAATGACCATAGTGGAGAAGCTGACGATGAATAGCAGCATCATCAGGCCGGTGCCCATGGCGGGATCGAACCAGCCCCACCGTTCCCCGGCCAGACGGAACCAGCCGGCGGCGATGGGAAGCAGGACCATGGGCACCAACAGACGGCGAATGCTTTGGCCGCCGGCATCGCAGGCCGTTACCTGGCCCATGACTCCCTGGTTGGGGCTGGCGCAGAGCAGACCCAGACCCAGGATCAGCAAGGACGCTGCCGTCGACCAGGCTATGCCGCTGAGGCGGACTACGGCGTAGAGGTAGGTGGCGCCGTAGAGGTAGCCGATGGTGGACAGCAAGGCCAGCACGCACAGGGCCAGGGCCAGGGCCTGGGCGATGATAATCGTCCGGCGTTGGCGGCAGGCGAGCAAAAGAATGGCCGCTCCCGCGAGCACTATGCCGGTCGCGGCGGGTATGCCCATGCGATTGGGGGCCGATACACCCATACCAGTGATCGGCTCAATAGCCAGAATCTGGTCGATCTTCAGATTCCAGCCCATAATATTTTCGTTGCAACTAAGGAGCCCGATCAGCAAGGCGGCCCCAGCGCAAACGTGGGCTGCGCGACGGCCGAAGGAACCGGAATTACCCAGCACTCGCAATACCAAAGCCACGCCAAGCAGGAAGAGGCACAGTGCCGTATTGGCCTTCATGGTGATCGCGTTGGCTCCGCGGTATGCCATGATGCCGGTTCTCCAGGCGACCAGAGTGCCAGCGCCAATAAAGGCGCTTAACGCTCCGGCCACGCAGGCGACAAGTAAATACTTGGATGCGCAGGCGGAGCGCAAAACCGGTGCGGGCGAGAATGGCGTTACAGGTTGACTCACAACATAATTACTTGCCGACTAATACTGATGGACACAACGCATACAAACTTTACTTACGCAGACCGATGATGCAAGCGCCGCACAAGTGTAAGGTCGGGCAGAAGATAAGAACGCCGGCCTCCCCCCCCCACCAAATCTTCCCAAGCCTAGCCGTATGCCGAGATTCTTCCCCCCCTGGTATTCCCAGGGAAGGATAGAATGGGGCATGGGTCTCCCGCCCTCCTTTACAGTGGTCAGAACGGTCCGTTACTGCCTTTACGGCATGCCCGCAGTTGGCTATACTAGCCTTCATGTCATGGTAAGGTGCCTGCGCATCTCGGCGGCGGATACAGTTTGTCACGTCCTGAATCGTCAAGCGGACTGCCACAAGATGCTCGAGGATGCTCGCAGGAGCAATGACAATCTATCTCAGAATCCATCACTTCCCTCTGCGAACACCTTTCCCGTCAGTATCAGGAGAAAATATGCCCATGCGCGTACTCGCTTGCCTGCTGGTCGTTCTTGCGGTTGCCTGGGTGACGCCTGCAGCCGCTGCTGATCCTGCCTTCAGCAGGGCGCCGGCGGTCACCCGGACCGGCGACAAGATCTGTATTGATTTTGCCGTAGACCGCGAGGCCGACGTTGCTGTCTACATCGAAAATGCCGACGGCGGCATCGTGCGCCACCTTGCCGCCGGCGTGCTCGGCAAAAACCCTCCGGAGCCCCTGAAGGCCGGATCGCTGGACCAATCCATTGAATGGGACGGCAAGGACGATGCCGGCAAACCGGCGGTTGGTGCGCCGTTTAAGGCCCAAGTCTGTCTGGGCCTGGCCATCCGTTACGCCGGAATTGCTTTTTCCGACAAGCCCAGTCCGGCCAATCTCGTTGACGTTATGGGAATGGCCGTTGGCCCCGACGGCAGGCTTTACGTGCTGGCTCACCGCTGGGTCCGCTACGTGGCGTTCAGCACCGCGGTTCATGTGTTTCGCCGTGACGGCAGCTACGAGAGGACCATCAAGCCGTTTCCCTCTGACACGACAGCTGAAGCCGTTCGTCCGACAGGCGCATTTTGGACCACGGAAAATGGGCTGGTCCCGTTAATCTACCGGGCGTTGTGGGAAGGGCCCAGGTTTTACCCCAATTTCGACATCCAACACCAGCCGGTGGTGATGCCGGACGGCAAGCTGGTGCTGGCGGTGGCGCCGGGTAACCTGGCGATACTTGACCGCGATGGCGGCATACCTGGCCCGACCTATGCTGGTCCGCGCCTCGTTGGCCAGGAGGAGTTCACCGCGCCGCTGCCTAACAGCACAGGTGGGTTTGTTTCCTTCAACATGCCCTATCTGGCAGTGGATTCCCAGGCCAAGAACGTCTATCTGACGGGAATTGGCAAAATGAAAAGCATTCCGAATGCCGGCGGACGCGCCTTCAACGATCATGCCCTTTACCGGGCTCCGTTTCCGCAGCGCGGGCCGGCCGAACCGGTGTTTGGCGATCCGGCCGCCGCCGCCAACGACGACAAGCACCTAAACGACCCTCGCGGCGTAGCCGTCGATGGGCGGGGCCACGTTCTTGTCGCCGATTTGGCCAACAATCGCGTGGTGGTCCTCAATGAAAAGGACATGGCTTTCGCCGGGGCGCTTCCCGTGGAGGCGCCGTTTTGGGTCGCCGTGCACCGCAAGACCGGGGCCATTTATGTCGGCGCCAGGCAGACGAGCGTGCTCAAGTTTTCCTCCTGGCCCAACCCCGTCGAAACCGCCCGCACTGATTTTGCCGCACTGCTCGCCAAAGTCTATGTGAACCGTCGTGCCGCCACGCCGCTGCACCTGGCCCTCGATGACGGCGACGACAAACCGCTTCTGTGGGCCGCCTGCGGCGGCTTGCCGTTGCGAATGGAGGACCAAGGCTCGAGTTTTTCCGAACCCCAGCCCATCGCGGCCAGCGAATCCATCTATCCGTGGAACCTGTCGACGGATCCGCTGCGCCGGGAAGTCTCCTGCCAACTGGCCAGCAACGGTGCTCTGGCAATTCTCGATGAGGCTGCCCAGAAGGTTGCCCAGGTGCGCGGTGTGGCTGACGGCAGTCGCAGTTTCCGTCTTGGGCCCGATGGCCTGCTCTACGGCCAGCATCATTGGGGGGCAACCAAGCTGGCCAGGTTTGACCGGGCTGGCAAGCAGGTTCCCTTCCCGGCAACAGCCGACAATAAAGAACTCAAGGGCGCGCTTGACAACCGGCCGGAGGGAACCACCTACTGGCCGCGGGATTTCGGGCTGGACCCCAGCGGCAACATCTACGTCAAAAACCGCAGCAAGGAATACCACGGCCTCATGACCGTCGAGCAGTACGGTCCCGACGGTTCCTTGAAACGCACCGCCATATGGGCCAGCGCTGATGGCGCTCTGGGCCCTCGCATCGACAGGCAGGGGAACCTCTACATGGCCGAGGTGGTCAAGCCCGTGGGGCAACCCTATCCCGAGTTATTCAAGGGCCGCCTTGTCGCCGGGACCATTGACGGGTCCAGCGGGTTTACTTTGCAATCAGGCTTTGCCAGCATGGACCGCGAATACTCCTGGATGTACGGCAGCGTCATCAAATACGGCCCCAAGGGCGGGGCCGTCTGGTTTCCCAACCGGCCCCAGCCTTTCGATGGCGAATGCAAGCTCGACCCTACCCTGGCAAAACAGCCGGTTATCGGCATGCGCGGCGCCAACGTCGTGGATGGAGTTGAGTTGCAGGGGGCTTTATGGCTCAGGCCCGGCTATGCCTACCTGGCGGATATGGCCGGGTCGGGTACGGATCGCTGCCACTGCACGGCGTCGGACTTTGACGTAGACCCCTTCGGCCGTGTTTTCTTCCCCAACCAGGGGTTGTTTCGGGTCGAGGTCCTGGACACCAACGGCAATTTCATTACTTCTGTCGGTGGCTATGGCAACCAAGACTGCTGCGGCCCGGACAGTTATGTCCTCGACCCGGCCGGCAACTTCTTCCGACCCCGGCAGGCCGGCGATCCCAAGGATTTGCTCAGTCCTTTTGCCAAGCCCGAGATGGCCTTCAACTGGTTTACCGGTATGGCCGTCACCGACAAGTACCTATACGTGGCCGACGGCAACAACCGGCGCGTGCTGCGTGGCCTCCTCGGATACGCCACTACCGCCATGGTGGCCGTGCCATGATATGGATCGCCACATCTCCCTACCCTCTTTCCTCTGGCGATCCAGTCTCCTCTCCTCATCCTGCACGCTCTCGGCTTCGCCGTCAGCGATTCTCTCGCTGCCTGTGCCTTAGAGCGTTTCAACTTCGCCTCTAGCGCTACGGCATTTTGTCCGGTAGGCTTTGAGGGATGGAAGCCTACTCAATGGATCAGCGGCGGCGTGT